>Ga0208547_1000135_pt1 | contig 36964 bp, 58 predicted proteins | sample DEB08_DNA_5_FD_185501 | JGI IMG/M metagenome (GOLD analysis project Ga0208547, IMG submission 185501) | Aqueous microbial communities from the Delaware River and Bay under freshwater to marine salinity gradient to study organic matter... | ecosystem: Environmental > Aquatic > Marine > Coastal ...
TACGTTGTCGTGGGTATATTTGACATAAGAAGCGGTGTATGACTCCAGAATTCTATAGACTATTTCCAACTCTTGTCTCGAGAATACCACAGTTTCTCACCCACATGGAGTGCGTCGCCGCACATAAACACCTTTTGAGCCTCGATATTGCTGCCCCACACCCAGCCATGATCGGGGACCAAACCAGCTCACACGGAGTGAAACGGAACATAATCAACGACCTTGGTCTTACCAATAAGGTACAAGACGCTCTAGACATGTACTCAAAAGAACATGGTAGAGAACGAGTATATGTACAAAACAGTTGGTACAGTACAATGAACGAAGGTGCAACTCTAAAACAACACATGCACGGAGGCGCTATAGTTGCAGCTGTTATCTATATACACGTTCCAATTGGCTCTAATAAGCTGTATTTTGAGAATCCTAATACAATGGTACAATACTCAAATAGAGTAACAGAAGCAAACGACACAAATTGGGAATGGTATTCATTTGATGCAGTAGAGGGTACTATGATAATCTTCCCTGCGTGGCTCATTCATGGTAGTTATTACGAAAAGAATCAGTCTAATGGGCGAATGATCGTAAGTCTCAACGCAGATTATAATACGCCGTAAATGATGCTTCATATAGATACAGAGTATATGATGAAATGCTTAGATTTGGAGGACGAGGAGTTCGCCGAAGCATTTTGGAATTGGTTCGATAGTCTTACAACCGAAGAGCGACGACTCTTTGACGAACATAAGGACGATATGGCAAAATTGTTCTTCTTCAATCGTCACTGGAGTAGTAGAAAACGCCTATAATTAAAATCATAAAAAAAGCAGTGTATCGCGTGTGTGCTGTTCCGTCTTAGTTCGACGCCACAGAGTAATAATATTTCAAAAACGGTGTGAACAACGAAAGAATATTAGTCAAAAAACTCTTTACAGACCCCACTTTATCTGATAGAATGGGTACAGTTAAACGAAAGGAATCATCATGGATACGGAACTTCAATTCAGCGGTTGGGAATATAAAAGAGCAGAAGGCGAGCATCAGCCTATGCTTAATGCTAAGATGGACTGCCCCTGCGATACCTGCCCCCTCGCTGACCAATGTGCCGAAGATGGTACTGAGTGCAAAGCCTTCCGTAACTGGAATGACCTTGGTTGGTTCAAGCTCGGTGAAGAAGGTCGCCTGATCAAGAAGCTTGGCGCATACGATAAGTGATCGCTGTAGTATCAGTTAGACGTAATATCAATACCATATAGGAAAATAGCATGAAAACGTTCAAGATCTTTCAAATCCACCTCACCGACGCCGAAGTCGATACCGTTAACGAGACAGGCGACCACTTCGCTGTTCCTAAGCAAGCTGCTCGTCTTCGTCTTCAGCTTGGTACTGCTGACCTCCATGTTGCTGAAGACCTTGTCAATAATGCTTTCAAGAATGGTTTCTTCGAGCATGTCGCTAACATTCGCGCCGATGATCTCGAAGGTGTGTTCCACATTGGTAACATGGGTCCTGAAGAGAATATCGAGCGGTTCTCTGAAATGCATTCTGTTAGTGTTGGTGACGTTATTCTCGATGAGGATGGCAAGATGTGGCTGACTGCTTCGTTTGGTTTTCAAGAAGTCAGGAAACTGGCTCTGTCCGCTCTCGTAGCCTAAAGGAGATAGATATGTATACTTACAGCGATCAACTGATTTCCGACCTCCACAAGGACGCTCTTGGTTTCCGTCCTATCGAAGCCTTCTGGGAAGGTTGGACCCAGTCCGATGACGACAAAAAGCAGGCTATCTGGGATGGTCTCTGTCGTGAAATGGACCGCCGTCAAGAGGAGGAGGCTCGCAATGAAGCCTATCTCCTCGCCAAGTTCAAGGAGGAGGTTCAGTCCTACATCGAGCTCGGTGCTGGTGACCGCCAGACGGCTCTTCGGTGGATGACGCAGGATGAGACCTTCTACCACTCTCAGGATATTGAGCACTGGGTTTGGAAACAGGGCATCCTGTTCACCGATTACGGTCGTGAACTGGTGAAGGAATTGATATCTATCGTAACGTATGAGGAGATTGCATAATGTACACTGTTCACATGGTCAACTTCAATATGAACAAGGGCTCGTTCCCTACGCTGGAACAGGCTGTGGCTCAGGCTCGAGCGCTGGGCTTCGACTGCGCCATCTTCAAGGATGGTGTGTTCATCAAATCCGTGAAGCCTTACTAAGGAGATTGCATAATGAAGAAGTTCGCTGAGAGAGTCACTGAAGTGTTGTTTATGGTCACGTTGTTTGGTCTTGGCTGGTTCGCCCTAGTGGTGGCTGGCTAGACCCCACAACTACGGTTTATAATTTTCGGGACATGTGTCTCCGGGGGACCCTAACTAAGCCAAGAATCCCGCTGGAAAAAATGACTCCAACCCCGCATAATGAGGTAATCAAATGTTCGTTTCAGATAAAACTATCGCCGAGATCGCATCAGATATGCAGTCGCGATTCGAGTTCGACCTGCACTCTCAGTCTTCTATCTCTGAGATTGCTCGTGCAGCCAGAGAAGAACTAGCTGATCGTGGGCTGCCAACCCGCAAGTCACTGTCAGTCGTCATTGCCAAAGTTGCTTTGATGACGTGGCAGTCCACTGTTTTTGAAACGAGTAATAATATTTCAAAGGAGACTATGATATAATGTTTGCAGTGACCAGTGATGCTTTCTATACCCTATTCCATAAAGTGAATGCAGAATGCTTTGGGGATTCCCTTCCTAATGACTTTGAATTAGACATCTTTACAGAGGATGAGATGCCTAATGAGATGGGGTATTGTATAGATGATGGGGTTCTTGTTCTTGGGTTGGTTGAAGAGTTTGACTCTATAAAGGAGTTTGAAGCTGTTCTTAAGCATGAGTTGATCCATATGGAGCAGTGGATTAATGACCGTCCAGTGAACCATGGTAAAGAGTTCCGGCGGCGAGCACGAGAAATCGGAGCCTCATATTAATAATATTTCAAAAAGTCCCTTTACTTTTGGGCACTCATCGGCTAGAATGATTATATAATCAATTGAAATGGAAGTGTAAAAATGATCGAAACTCTTACAAAGTCTCAGGAGTCTGCTATCCCCTCTTATGTGGAAAAGTGGCTTTCGATTGGACTGTCAACCGAACGGATTGACCGCGAAGCTGCGATCGCCGCAGCCAAGAAGGCATATCGTCTGGTCGGTCTGGCTGAGCCTGTCAACTTCCATTTCACTCGGTCACCGATCGATGCCATCGACCTGATCCGAGAGTTGGATCCGAAGATGTCTAAGTCGGATATTCTGTCTAACATGATCTATGGCGCGCATGATGCCGGCTCGCTCGGGTTCTACGATTTCTTTGGAACCGAGTGTGGTATCCGCGATTGCGACAAGCTGGAAGGCTTGGCTGATCTGGCTCGCACCTGTGGTTGGCTCAGTGTTTTCGAAGACACTGTCGTGTTTCAGGAAAAGCCGATTGCCATTCGCTTCGATGACCAGAAACGCCTCCACTGTGAGACTGGACCTGCGATCGAATACGAAGATGGCTTTGGGGTTTATTCTTGGCATGGTGTTTCTGTTCCGAAAGAGTGGATCACCGAACGCGACAAGCTGACCGCTAAGACCGCTCTGACTTGGGAAAACATCGAACAGCGCCGTGCTGCTTGTGAGATTGTCACTTGGGCGAAGGTTCTTCGCGAACTGAAGGCTGAGGTGATCGACGAGGACGATGACCCGATGATTGGGTCTCTCGTTGAGGTGAACATTCCGGGTGTTGGTAAGGAAAGGTTCCTGAAGGTTCTGTGTGGTACTGGTCGCGAATTTGCGATCCCTGTTCCGCCCCGCATGAAGAATGCTTTGTCCGCCAACGCCTGGACGTTCGACCTCGACGGCGACACGTTGCGTAAGCTGGAAGTGCGTACCTAATCCATCAAACTGAAGGAAATATGAAATGAAGACGTTTAAGAATATCGCTGCTCAGGGTGATTTTATCATCATTCGCGTTGATAATCTCCCCAAGAATCTGGTTGAGATTGCACCGGAAAACAGCAAGTATGTCGTGGCTCACTCCGAAACTGGTCATAACCATGTCATGGAGGCTGACAACGTGATTGCGTACAAGAGCGACAAGATCACCGACGACACCAAGCTGTTCGAACTGTTTTTCTCGGTAAAGGAACCGACGACAATCGAACACCTGCGTTCCTTTGACACCCATGAGACGCTGCTGGTTCCGGCTGGCAACTATGTGGTGAAGCGCCAGCGCGAATATGTGCCTGAAGGGTTTCGTCGAGCAGCCGATTGAGATGAAATCGGTTAACGAACAGGTCTATCGTCAGGTCTTGGATCAGGTCTGGCGTCAGGTCGATCGTCAGGTCTTGGATCAGGTCTGGCGTCAGGTCGATCGTCAAGTCTGGGTTCAGGTCAGGAATCAGGTCTGGGAACAGGTCGATCGTCAGATCTGTGATCAGGTCTGGTTTCAGGTGAAACATGAAATTGGTTAACGAACAGGTCAGTAATCAGGTCTGGGATCAGGTCTATGGTCAGCTCGAGTATCGGGTCTATGATGAGGTCCATGCTCAGGTCGAGGATCAGATCTGGCAACAGGTCGGGCGTCAGGTCTATGATCAAGTGAAACATGAAATTGGTTAATGATCAAGTTAGGGATCAGGTCTTGGATCAGGTCCGTAGTCAGGTCTGGTATCAGGTGAACCATGAAATCCGTTAAGGGTCAGGTCTCTGGTCGGGTCTGGGAACAGGTCGGGCGTCAGGTCTCTGATCGGGTCAGGGATCAGGACAGGGTTCAGGTCGGGCGTCAGGTCTTGGATCAGGTCGATCGTCAGATCTGGGATCAGGTTAGGATTCGGGTGTACAATGAAATCCGTTAATCATCAAGTCGTGGATCAGGTCTTGGATCAGGTCTGGGTTCAGTTCTGGCGCCAGGTCGAGGCTGAGGTCGTGGATCAGGTCTTGGATCAGGTCTGGGTTCAGGTCTGGGATCAGGTCGGGCGTCGGGTGTACAATGAAATCCGTTAAGGAACAGGTCGGTCCGGTGATGGTCAGCCTGAATCAGGTCTGGGTTCAGGTCGATCGTCAAGTCTGGGTTCAGGTCAGGAATCAGGTCTGGCGTCAGGTCGATCGTCAAGTCTGGGTTCAGGTCAGGAATCAGGTCTGGGATCAGGTCGGGCGTCAGGTCTCTGATCGGGTCAGGGATCAGGTCTATCGTCAGGTCTGGGATCAGTTCTGGCGCCAGGTCGAGGCAACGAGTATAACTAGCAAGTGAATGGAGTGGCTAATGGGTGAAGTGGTCAATGTTCGTGAGTTTTGGGAACGTAAAGTAGACAATGCGTTCATGCGTTTTCAATACACTGGGAACGAACAGCAGTTTGTCGAGAGCCTGAGTCGTCTTGGTTATGACCCTCAGGATATTGAAACCCTCCTTGTTCAGGATTGATTCGGGAATGATAAACGTGAGTGAAATTTCTATCAATCGGTGCGTAGCACTCTACATGATGTCGTCATATCTTTACTATAAGAAAGATACCAACGTGCTAAGTGATGGAGATTTCGACGCTATCTGTAAGCGACTCTTGGCAGAGTGGAAGGATATCACTCATCCCCATAAGAAATTTTTGAAAAAAGGATCCCTCGAAGCAGGAACTGGATTTAATATCAAGAAGTATCCTGCGATTGTAAGATCTTCGGCTGAAAGGTGGAAGGCAGGAGAGTTTGAAGAATGATTGACGTTTACGATGATTGTTTTGACTTTGCGACTCTAAGGAGTTTTTGTTCTTTCATACAAAACTCGAACTTCTCTACGAACGCAACTGACTTCGTGTTACGCAAAGACGACTCAGTTCTTAAGAGCAATATCCGCTCGGGATACTCGGAGGAGGATATGCGTAACATGGGATGGTTCGATACACCGTTCTATGCAATGCTCTGCGAAAAGTATGGTATTCATCAAAAAGAAATTACCAATAATCTCGTGAACTGTGTGACGTCTTCTGACTATAACGTGATACACACCGACACCGACCGAATTGGAAGATTGACGGTCAACTTCTTCGCAAATCTTGATTGGAAAGTTGAGTGGGGTGGGCATCTCCTATTCATGAACAAGAAAAACACTGATGCCGAAAAGACCGTTCTATTCAGACCCAACAGAGTTGTGGTATTTGATGGGGTATATCCTCATGCTGCTATGACGCCGAACGGCTGTTGCCCCTATTTTCGATACACTTATGCGGTGCAATATCAATGATAAAACATTTTCTATCAATTAACGATATCGATTTCCGAGCGGAGATCATTAATGTAGATAGGAGTGCGAGGAGGTATCCGCGAAAAGAGGTGCTATACCATAAGAAAGTTGCGCTTCTTTTCTATGAACCTTCTACGCGAACTAGCAGTTCTTTCTGGGCAGCTGCTCAAGATCTGAACTTCAGTGTGCTTCCTATCAATCAGGTGCAATATTCCTCGGTCGCAAAGGGTGAGACCCTTGAGGATACGATCCGGACGATAGGCTCCTATGTCGATGGGATCGTATTACGCCATCCCGAAAAGGGTGCAGCTGCAGCGGCTGCTGAAGTTTCCCCAGTTCCGATTATCAATGCGGGCGACGGTGACGGTGAGCATCCTACGCAAACGATGCTTGACCTGTATACCATATACAAAGAGTTCTGGACTCTAGAAAACCTAGTGATCACTGTTATGGGTGATCTGAAGTATGGGCGAACGATTCATAGTTTGGTGAAGGCTCTGGGATCCACTAATAAGTTTCACTGCATATCACCAGAAGGCTTCGAACTTCCTAAAGAATATGGTGAACATATGCATTATAGCGATCCGCAGGATGCTGAGTATATCCTCGGTCTCTCTGATGTGCTTTATGTCGTACGAACTCAGCGCGAGCGGTTCGATAAGCGCGACTATCTCAAGATGAAGGATAACTGCGTGGTCACTGAAAGTGTTGCCGATATGCTGAATGATAAAGCTATCGTCATGCATCCCTTTCCGCGCACTCACGAACTGCCAACGTGGTTTGATGATGACCCTCGCGCTAGATATTTTCAGCAGATGGAGAACGGATTGAAAGTACGGAAACACATATTGAAGGAGATACTCTTATGACACTTTGGAACGAAGTAATTTGGTCGATCATCCTGATCGTTGTTGTTGCTGAAAACTTTATTCTGATGAGCGAAGTCAAGAAGCTCAGAAAGCAGATTGAAGGTTACATAAAAAAAGATGCTATAAATAAAGGTGGAAAGAACGGAGGAGCGTGGTAATGTATTGCATTAACTGGGAAGGATGGCAATATACTGGTTCTTGGGAAGGTAATGATTCCAAGGGTCATGGTGAAATCACTCATGAGTTGCGCAATCCGAACCAGGAAATCGTTGCTAACTTTAATTTCGATCCCAAATACTTTCCCACTCATCAAGATTTAAAGGAGTGGATATTGAACAATGGGTAGTGTACGAAGAGATCCTTCACTTGGTATTTTATTAGATGGTCTAAGACCAGCTCAACGAAAACTAATGGATCTAATCTTTCACTATGATAATCAGGGAATTCTAGAGTGGTGGATAGGCACACTCCCTCCCTCCAGTAAACGCCAATGCAAATTGTTAGTTTCGATGGTTTTGGCAGATATCGCTGTAATAGAATATGAAGATACAATTTGTAATTTAGAATTTGGTGGAAGAAAGCTGCTTGAAAGCATAGGGATAAAATGTTAGTGATGAATGAGATTATCGGCGAACCGAACTTCGCCGTTCCCATCGGTGTAGGATACCTTCACCTCTTGTATCACCGCATCGATATTGTCTTTCCAGTAATTCAGAAACTTGTGCACTCTTGGTAGATCTGGGGTTATGTCATCGGTCTGCCAGATAAACTCTTGGATCAGATGCGGGGGATCCGGCATATAATAATAGACATCAATAAGGACTAAATGTTTTCGTAACCACATAACAATATTATTTATTATGCAAGAAATCTTAGAACGTGTAAATGCTGGTGAGATAGTGGTCATTGACGACTTCGTTCCTGCACACGTTCAAGACCAGATTGAACAGCAAATGAACGATCCTTCGTTTCCCTGGACAGCCAGTGCCAGTTCAATAGGCTGGTTCAATCCCTGGCAAAAAGAATATACAGAAAATACACCGAGTGTTTACGACACTCCTCAAATGTGTAATCAAGATCTTCAAGATATAACCAGCTTGATGATTGATCCTAATTGTTTTGAGGGTCATGAGCTCGTCCGAACAAAAGCCAATCTGAAATATCAATATGAACATTTTGTAGACCACGGAGTTCCACATAGCGACGGTTTCGGTTTCGGTGTCGTTGGTCTATATTATGTGAACGAGTCAGATGGTGATACAGTATTCTTTAACGAAAAAGTGCAGCACCCAGACGATGATTATGTGACTCCTACGATACGGCAGCGGATCGCGCCGAAAAAGGGGACGATGGTTTTTTTTCATAAGGGACTCCTACATGCTGCTGGGTCTCCTTCTAACTATTCCCGCAGGATTGTGATCAATTTCAATTTTGCTCCAAATAAGTTCACGTTCGTCAAGCAAATATGCGACTCACCTCATGGCACAAGGAAGCTCTCCGATCACCTGCTTGGGGTTTATAAATTATTAGAAGATGAAGGTGCACCACAAGAAGTTTGTGATGCTGGACTGTTTCATTCGATATACGGAACCGAAATATATAAACACAAAACTCTCACCTCTCGCGATATTGTAAGAAGTCTCATAGGAGACGAAGCAGAAAATCTAGCTCATATGTTTTGTGAGTTGAAGCTGCCAAGAGAGACGGCAATATATGAAATTGGTGATCCAAAAATACGATCTCAACTTTTGGATATACATGAAGCAAATGAGATCGAACAAGAGGATGATCATATGCATGGACTAAAATACGAATGGTTCTTCCCCACCATTTTTGCCTGGGAAATGATGGATGTAGACATTGCTGCTTTGGAACGCTATGCGTTCAGACTCAAGGAAGAAAGTGATGGGAGAATTAAATCTAATTCAGGCGGTTGGCAAAGTGATGATCTAGATCATAATGCCCCTGAGTTACAAGAAATTCGTCCATTGCTTGCTAACACTTTGGACGAGTATTGGTCACGGCATAACTATCCGGGCATCATTACCTTATCCAATATTTGGATTAATATAAGTGGGTCACGCAATTCTAATAATATACACAGCCATCCACATTCTATTATGTCTGGGGTATTTTACATAAAAGTTCCAAAAATTGGCAACCCAGGGAGAATACAGTTTATCCACCCATCTAAACATGCTTTGGATTTATGTTGGGATGAAGTCCGTGGTTCTGATGAACAAACCTGGAGAGAGGTAGGATATGCACCAGAAGAAAACAAACTCGTTCTTTTTCCCTCCTGGATAGAACATTACGTCGAATCGAATCAAACCAACGATTGGAGAATCTCCCTTTCTTTTAATTCATATCTGAAGTATAATGATTAAATCATGACGGAGGATGAAATGAATATTGCTAGGGAAGATCTCATGAAAATTTGGAGAACGAATCCTTTCCAATGTTTTCCTTGGGAAACTGTGAAGCGTGTTGCTTCAAATCCTGCGGTGAAAGATGTTGAAGATCTACAAGAAGTTCTTCAGAAGATTGTAAAAAACAGAGGTAACAAGTAATGGCTAATCATGTTTCTTCTTACATTCAGTTCGATAATTTATCGCAGCAATCTCAAAAGTTGCTTGAAGAAATTTTCGATACCACCAGGGATGACAGGGATTCGGGTGATTGTGTGTATGATCTTTTCCGCGAAGTCTATGGAGTGGATAAAGAGGGAAGAGAATTTTGTGATGAAACACATGGTCACATAGGTTGGTGGTATGATGAACTTGGTTCGAAGTGGCTAGTTGTTGAAGATGCTACTAATGACTCTCTTGCGATTACTACAGCTTGGTCGCCTCCATATGGTTTCTACACCACTCTGTATAAAATGGTTGCTGAACATTCTCCCGAGGCAATAATGTGGGTTCGGTACGATGATGAAATGCCGAACTTTATTGGTTGTTGGGGAATGGCACCTGATGACTATGATTATGAGGAATATGTTGAGGATGAACATTACGAACAAGCCATTGGCACACTTCCATACATAGAAGGCGAAGATGGCGATTCCGAATGGAACGATGAATGGTGGGATGAGCTGGATAAGTTCTATGACGAAGAATACAAGTATTTCATTGAGGGATATAATGAATACCGAGCAGAACTCGAACAGACTGATTGATAACGCCAGAATAGCACGACAAAATTCTAGAAGCGAATGGGCGAAGAACTATTGGGAACAAGTTCTTGTTTATCTTCTGAGAAAGTACAAACGGCTGATGTGATGCGAGTTCACCGTAATCAAATGATTGCGACCATTCAGCAATTGTTACAAGACGGAAATGGTCGATTTGAGAAAAAAGATTTGCACGAGGCACTCGGCAATAACGACCGTCGCACACGTCATGCAATATATGAAGCTAGAAAACGTGGTATCGATTTACAGGGACTCCGCAGAGGTGGACATGCTGTAGAAGAATATGTTCTTCGGAACGGATGGAAATCGCGTGAGGAGTATGGTCTTTGACATTTAAGTTTGATACCATGTTCAGGTCTTGCTTATATAGTACAAACATTTCTGAACATGCTTCTCTAGATAATTATATTTCAGAAACCGTACAATTTCACAGAAATAATACTAAGCAAAAAACAAGTTGGTTGTGTGATACTTACTCGACTCTCAACGGCAGTTATTCGCTAGACAATGATCCACAGGTTCGCTCGCTTCTTAATACATTTGATAATAATTTAAAATTAGTTTGCAGCAAGTTCTATGGATATAACAATCCAAAAGTATCTGAAAGACATTCTTGGATAAACTTAGCAATGCCTGGTGAATATCAAGAATTTCATCTTCACGAACGAACTGACTTTTCCTTAGTGTATTATGTGCAAGTTGGGGAAAACACAGGCAATATAATTTTTAGAGACACCGCTGAAAAACGTATGCAAAATTTGAGAACAAGCAACTATGTGGAAGCAAATTTTACGAACTGGACGCATATTCCTGCCAAACACGACTTGTTAATATTCAGATCATACTTAGAACATATGGTTTCTCAAAATAAAAGCGATCATCCTAGAATATCAATATCGGCGAATTATAATTTGGAGGAACAATGATTGTAGGAGTTTGTGGTTTTATTGGTAGTGGTAAAAATACAGTTGCTGAGTATCTTGTAGAAAAACATAATTTCGTTCCTGTTAGTTTCGCTGCGGTTTTAAAAGATGCATGCGCTTCCCTGTTTGGGTGGGACCGTGAAATGCTTGAGGGTAAGACGGAGGAGTCTCGTATTCAACGAGAGCAGGTCGATGAATTTTGGGCAGAGCGTCTAGAACTCCCTTGCTTTACTCCTCGTTTCGCGTTACAATATATTGGTACAGACGTGATGCGTGATAACTTTCATAAAGACGTTTGGGTTATTGCTGCTGAGAAGCGCATTCAGAAATACAAGAATGTTGTTATCAGTGATGTTCGGTTTCCTAACGAGGTCAAGATGATCTATCGTAATGCAGGTGAACTTTGGATGGTGAGGCGTGACTTGCCAATTTGGTATCAGGATGCATACTATGCTCCAGAAACCATGAGCATAAAACACCCCGAAGTACACACTAGCGAATATGCTTGGGTGCGGAACGAGTTTGATGTTTATCTTGATAATCATGAAACCCTCGAAAGTTTATATCAAAAAGTGGAGAATGAATGTGAACGTCTTCGTGTTAGATTATGATCCGAAAACTGCAGCCGAGATGCATTGTGACAAACATGTCGTAAAGATGATTCTAGAAACTGCTCAGCTACTTTCTACAGCCCATCGTATAGTAGATGGTACAGAGTATCTTGGTGAAAGTAGATCGGGAAGAAAAGCCAAGCGTTGGAGATTGACAGGCGAACGTGAAGTGAACCTTTACCACGGGACTCATATCAATCACCCTTGTTCTGTATGGTGTCGTGAATCTTCTGACAACTATGACTGGTTGTACAAACTGTTCATCGCGCTCAACAAAGAATACACGCACCGCTATCGCAAAGTACACAAGTGTATGACGATGGCACCATACTTAAAGAAACTTCCAGAACACATTCCTTTTCGTCCTATGACACCATTTCCTCAAGCAATGCCTGATGATTCTAAGTGTTCAGACGCTGTGGAAGCATATCGGAATTACTATATAAATCATAAGAATGGATTTGCTCGTTGGACAAATCGAGCAGTTCCGTCCTGGTACAGTGAGAAGGTAAACTATGCCGACATATCTTGTTCGTGATAAGAAAACGGATAAAGTCGAAGAAATGTTTATGAGCATTTCGGAGATGGATAAATACCTAGAAGACAACCCCAACAAGGAACGTGCACCGTCATCACCAGCCATCGTGTCTGGAGTTGCATCTGCACGGATGAAGCCTGACCAGGGATTTCGTGATGTGCTAAGAAATATTAAGAAACGAAACCCGAGGAGCAATATCAATACGTGGTGATACAATAGCATGAGATGAGCTCCCATAACATTGGAGTACTATATGTCCGAAGCTGCTGTTGCTGATTTTTTCGATAATTCTTTTCCAACCGATTACCTCAATAATCTTTCTCGTCGTGAAAAGAAACTACTTAGAAAGCAACAAAAAAGTACGAAAGCAAAACAAAGTTCAGAGGCTGTTAAGCTCGTGAACATTTACCCACTAACGAAAGGGCAGCAAAAAACTTTCAAGGCATATAACGAGGGCAAGAACCTCATACTACACGGTGTCGCTGGCACTGGAAAAACTTTCATCTCATTATACCTCGCACTCGAGGCAGTCATAGAAGGTCGTGAACCAAGACCTGTCACCATAGTCCGAAGTGTCGTTCCTACTCGCGACATAGGATTCCTCCCTGGGAAACTAGAAGAAAAGTCTGCTGTCTATGAAGCACCATATGAAGCAATCTGTAATGAAGTCGTTTCAAATAAACACGAAGCATACAAGCATCTTAAGAATCGCGGATATGTTGAGTTTTCTACAACGTCATTCCTTCGAGGTTTAACATTCAAGAATAATACAATTATTGTTGATGAATGCCAAAATATGACTTTCCATGAACTTGATTCTGTCATCACACGCATGGGTGAGGGTTCCCGTGTAATATTCTGTGGTGATTTTAGGCAGTCAGATTTATGGAGAGCAGATGAGCGTTCGGGGCTAAATAGTTTCATGTCGGTAGTTTCACGCATGAAGAGTTTTGAAAAGATCGAATTTACAGAGGATGACATTGTTAGATCTGATCTCGTGAAGGAGTATATCCTAGCGAAGTTAGAGGAAGGTATAGTGTAGAGTATGTTTCGTAATGAGTTAGTTGAAATTGAAGATATAAAAGCCACCACTACAGAATCTGGTAGAGTTTATGAAACTCCGGACGGTCGCCGTTATCCCTCAGTCACAACAGTATTGGGTCGACGACCGGAAAAAATTCAAAGTCTCCTTGCATGGAGAAAACGAGTAGGAGAAGAACAGGCAAATAGAATATCAACCCAAGCATCAAGACGTGGCACTGCAGTTCACACCCTGATGGAAAACTATATCATTCATGGGCAAGAACCAGATAAGAAAGAAATGCCAACGTCTATTTTATCATTCAAAAGTCTGCAAAAAGTTATTGATGAGAATCTAGAAGTTGTTCGTGGAGTAGAAATTGGATTATATTCTCATCACTTAAAACTAGCAGGACGTTGTGATTTGGTCGGACAGTGGTCTGGCAGAAACGCTATTATAGATTTCAAGACGTCTAGAAAACTTAAGAAAGAGGATTGGATAGAAGATTACTTTTTGCAGTGTACCGCGTATTCGATAATGTTTGAGGAACTAACTGGCATCAAGACAACTGGTATTGTTGTGTTGGTTGCTGTTGACGATTACGATATGCCTCAGGTCTTCATGAAAAATAGAAACCAATACACACAAAAACTGCTAGAGATAATCAATGAAAACACTTCTAACACTGGCACAATTAATGGCTCCTCAGGAGTTGCCGCCTAATGTTGGTCTATTAGAGCAGCAAGCATTATGTGGTCCTCTTGTTGCAATACATGAACAACTAAATAACAAATATCAAGAAGTTCCCGGAATACTTTGGGATGAAGACGAAACCGTAAGAAAGGGCATCGTTTACTTCAACAGAGAAACCCAAACAATTACACTTGTTTTAGCATACCCATCTGGAGTGGGTTGTATAATTTCGTCCGGCAAAATTAAATACAACGTAATGCCGGAAGAAAGCAGTGATAATGTAAAGAGTGGTAAGGGTCAACCATTATAGGAGAATCATATGTTTAATTGGATTAAAGATCGGATTTCTGAAGGATCTTCACACCAGGGTGCGATTGTCGCCGCTGGTGCTGCACTTGTACTTTTCGCAGGAATGCCGCTGATTGAGGTCTGCTTATACGCAGCTCTCGCATGGGGAATCTGGAGCATTATCAAATCTGAGTTCTAAGTCCCTTTACATATGAAAGTTCTTGAATTATAATTAGTTTGTTATCGTTGAGTTGGAAAAGAATAAGCGAAACGGACTCGGGTGCAATTCCCGACGCCTCCACCAAATCCTTTAACGAAGTCTCGACTATGGGGGCGAACTAGGATCGACGTGCGTGATAAAATTTCCGAGGAGATAACTCGCTGGTCGAGCGACTATAAAGTAAATGCAAACGATAACTTTGCACTTGAGGATTATGCTCTAGCGGCATAATTGCTTTGGGTTTCGGTGGGTTTCCTAGAAACAGAATAACCCACCACGATTAGCTAATGGAGACGTAAGAGTCTTATAAATAAATGTGAGGGCTGCCAATGGTTGCCCTCATAATAATCACACAACACACATAGGAGACCAATATGGCAGCTAATAAAAATCCATTCGAAATCCGTTCAGATATGCTAGCGATGGCAAAAGATTATATGGACCAACAGTACCATATGAATGTCGAATTCGCTAACAAAGCACTCGAACTCAATAAGAAAACTATTGATGAAGTTAAAGACTTCTATAAGATGTATTCTATTGACGAGCTTATGGAAAAAGCAAAGGAAATGTATTCCTTTGTATCGAAAAAAGACTAAGCACAAATCGGTCAGGGCTTCGGTCCTGACCTTGATTCAGTTCGGGTTGCGCCGTAATACGCACGCGGGGAGCCAACGGTTAGCTCCTCATTTTATATAACAACAAAAGAGGTCAGTTATGAAAACAATTGTTGCGGCAGCACTCGCTGCTATTCTTGTATCTGGTAGTGCGTATGCTGCAGATGCACCAATCAAAATTATTCCTGGAAGCCTGTCTTTTAACACTGAAACAGAGCATAGCATCGAAAATGAAACCACAACCTCAGAATTTGGTGTTGCATATTCTGTGGAGGGTCTTACGCTCAGCCTCGCCCCAACGTATGACTGGGACAAGAGCGAGATTAATGATGTGGAATTTGGTGCGCAATATGATATTGCAGTGACAGACCGTGTTACGATTTCCCCTTATGGTAAGTATAACACCGATAAAGATTTCGATACGACTGATCAAATCATTGGTATTAAAACATCAATCAAGATGTTTTAATTATTTTCCCTGAGCATGGAAAAAAACTGCTCAAACTCCATTTACATTTTTGTCATAATCTGATATAATCATTATATGATAAAAAGAATGCTCTTCGGAACCGTTGTTGTTTGTAGCGCGATTGCCTACTCGCACATCTCCAAATCTGATGTTAATGTCACTCGACTAATTTCAGAAAAAGAAGTCGAATGCCTCGCAACTAATATTTACCATGAAGCACGTGGTGAGTCGATAGCTGGTCAGTTGGCAGTTGCTTTGGTTACAGATAATCGTAAGAAAGATATTCGTTTCCCAAATACATATTGCGATGTTGTGTACGAGGGTCCTATGCGTGAGTCTTGGAAAACTCGAAAGCGGAAGGACATTCCTTCATCTGATCGAATTTATTTCCCAGTCAAACATAGATGCCAGTTTAGTTGGTATTGCGATGGCAAATCCGATAAAGTGTTGAACGAGGATCTTTGGAAAACTGCATACATGATTGCATCTGCAGTTGCGCAGGGTGTTGTATTTGACTTCACCGATGGCGCGACGCATTATCATGCAGACTATGTTTCGCCAGACTGGGCAAAGAAATATCATAAAATTGTTAAGATTGATCAACATATATTCTATAGAACTCGAAGATGAACCTGAAAACTTGCCTAGAACATCTTAGAGATATTGGTGCGGATGAAATACCTCACGGAACCGGAACATTACTTCACCACCTGCTTAAAACATATGAGGAGCTTGCTTTACAGGAGGAAGATGAAGATGTTTGTTTTGCTGGTTTATTTCATAGCATTTATGGAACTAAGTATTTTAGACATGAAACAACTAGCGATAGAAACTCTATCAGAAAATTAATTGGTGAACGAGCCGAACGTCTCGCTTGGAAGTTTTGTGAATTGGACAGAAATAATTTTGATTGGGGTGATGAAGATGCTTCTGATCTTTATGCTATAATGGAAGCGAATAAGGTTTCGCAAAATGTTTGATCAAGTTATGTTTTTTCATGATGGCGTTTTGGCACATGATGAAGCTGTTAATCTTTCTAACGAGTTTCATGAAAACAAAGAATGGAAAACTGGCTGGCATTCGAGCATCAAGATAGATCCTGATCAGTGGCATTGGCATCGTTCTATCTGGCAAGATGAAAGCCATATGCCAGAAATATTAGAAGATGTGATGCGGGATTCGCCTAACATAAAAGTTTTATGGGATAATGTAAATGAAAAGCTGAAAGAAGTTTACAGGCAATCTTTCCTCCCAGTTCGTGCATACGCTAATGCACATACATATGGTGTAGATGGTGGAATACACACAGATGATGGTCACGTGACTGCAATATATTATCCTGCTCAAGATTGGGATCCTGAGTGGGAGGGTGGTACAGGGTTATTCACAGAAAATGGTGACTGTTTAAGATATTGTCGTTATCGTTTCAATAGGATGCTTGCGTTTCCTGCAAAAACTCTGCATAAAGCAATGCCGCTGTCGAAAAAATGCACAAGACTGAGAACGGTTATAGTGTTCAAATGTATTGTGGATGTGGATCATAGTTTATATGAAGAGTGGTATCATGATAACCCATAAACTCTTCCCAACACTTGTTCACGAGTTTCATTACAATAAGAATGAAATGGTGAGGCAGATTGTCCGTGAAGATTGTATGGACTCTGTTGTTGATGGAACAGCAAACGAGATAACCAATGCGTTCCTACACCATAATCAAAAGTTGGTTGAGTTTTATTTTTATGTTTCTCAATGTGTTCGCGAATGCATAAAAGAGTATCGGGTTGATCCAAATAACGTCAATGTGTATATCACAAAAAGTTATTTCAATGTGATGAATACAGGTTGCCCACCTCATCATCATGCAGACTCTGACGCATCGTTCGTGTATTATTGTAACATTCCAAAAGGTAAGGAAGACGAGTTACGATTTTATGATGACCGCAAAATAGATTTCGGGAGTGGATTTCCTGAAACATTTTGTGCAACCGAATGGAATATAGGAAACTCGTCGAGTTGGGGATTTGTTCCGGTTGAAGGGCAGATGTTTATATTTCCTGGCAAACTTTCACATGGTGTTAGCGATAATAAAAATTGGAAAGCCGAAGATTATGAATGGATACAGTCGCCGCATGATTTCATGAGCCACAGAGTTTCGATTGTTGGTGATATCATTCTTACATTTTCCGAATCCTACAAACAACAAAAAACTCATGGCAACTTTTCGCCAGATCAATGGAGAATGTTCAGTGGATGATTGGCAAGAATATATCGAGTTTGTGTGTAAACAGATGGAAAGAAAGTATCGCCACACATATCTTCGAATGAAAGGAAAGATGCCTCTTCTAGAGTGGGCAGGTATAGACGGTGTTGATCGCTCGGTCGAAATACCAAAGTCATACGAAGAATGGAAGTCCCTTTACAAATGATACTTTATGATATAAAATTTGATAAATACGAAAGGAGTTTACGATGGTCGTGAAGGCAGGAAAAGTATGGGGTCAAACAGAAGCGATAATACAAAACCCAGTAGTAGAGTTCCACCGAATCTCGGTTCAAACTGGATATCGCTGCTCGACGCACAAGCACTCCTACAAATGGAATGGTTTTTATGTCGAGACAGGCGAATTAGAGATTCACGTCATAAAGAACGATTACGAGTTGACGGACGTCACAGTCTTAGGACCAGGACAGTTCACAACAGTAAGACCAAACGAATATCATTACTTTGTTTGCACGCAAGATTGTGTTGCTTTCGAGATCTATTATCCAGAACTCCTCAGCGAAGATATACAACGTCAGAACGTAGGAGGCACAGCATAGAAATGGATATTGCGAAGGAACTTGATATTATGACTTCTGCGAAGTTTAGAGAATTGCTCGAAGAAAAAGTTGCCAATGACAATGTCAGTTATCTTGATGCGATCGTTGATATTTGCGAAAGAACAGGTTTAGAAATTGAGAGCGTTCCTAAGATGCTCAATATGAAAACGAAGAAAATTCTTCGCAACGAAGCAACGAATTTGAATATGTTAAAGAAGAAGGGTGCAAGGTTGCCTGTATAGATGGAAGGTTTAAGAGCCTATCAGAAGTATCTCGCTATCAAACTACACTTTACATCTGATTATGATTATTTCAAATATGGTGGCAAATCAAGAACCGCTGCCAGCTCTTTCGAAAAGAGGAAGGATGTTTTATTCTTTCGCAAGATTGAGCGTCGTTTTTCGGATGAAGAGTTGACTGATTATTTTGTAGCGAACTTTGTTGAGGATTCCACTTCAAGATGGATTGGTGAGCTTTCCTCGCTCAAGTCTGAAAAGACATACGCAGCTTGGAAACGCAAAATGGAATCTTTCACGTATGAGTTCAAAAACGAGATGATCAATTTGCGAGATATTTCTGATGACCCTGCCAGCTTATGGCGTGTAGAATCAAATCAACATCCAAAGGTTCTACAGCTTTATTTGGCAAACAAGTTGAGTATCGAATCTATGCTGGCTACAAATCGTGTTCTGAAATATATTCCGATGTGGGATAAAAATATCGAGGAACAGTTTATTTGGCCAGATGTTTCTAAGAGACTCAAGAAATACGATGGCTTTCTTAAATTGGAGTTGAGTAAAATCAAACATGTTATGAAGGAGGTTTTTCATGAATCTTGAAGTAGAATCTTATGCGGGCGAACTTCGCCAGCTCAGAGAAGAAAATCATAAACTAAAATTGGAGGTGTCGCGTTTAGAAAATAAAGTTGAAATGAATGAGCAAAAAAGATATGCCGAACTTCTAACGGAGTCCGACAAATTTTACTAAATAACACGATATCATGTGTTATGTGGATAAGACGATTATACAACGAAAATACGGAGAATACAAATGAACGATACGTTTGCTGCTCTCAAGCGAGAGCGTACCAACTCTTTCGACAAACTTACTAAAGAAGTCGAAAAACTTTCAAACAATAATCAGCAGAATCGGAATGAAGACGATCGGTACTGGAAACCAGAAACCGATAAGGCTGGCAATGGCTATGCTGTCATTCGTTTCCTGCCTGCACCGCAAGGCGAAGATGTTCCTTTCGTGCGTATCTGGAACCATGGGTTTCAGGGACCAGGAGGCTGGTACATTGAAAACTCGCTGACAACGATTGGTCAGCAAGACCCAGTCGGTGAGTATAACTCAAAGCTCTGGAACTCTGGTAACGAAAGCGATAAGGATATCGTGCGGAAGCAAAAGCGTCGCCTGACTTACATCTCAAACATCTATGTTGTAAGTGATCCTGCTAACCCTCAGAACGAAGGTAAGGTTTTCTTGTACAAGTATGGCAAGAAGATCTTTGATAAGATCAATGATCAGATGAATCCTGCGTTTGCGGATGAGTCTGCTGTAAATCCCTTCGACCTTTGGGAAGGTGCAAACTTCAAGATGAAGATCCGCCATGTAGAAGGATATCGCAACTACGACAAGTCTGAGTTCGATGCGCCCACTCCTCTTCTTGAGGATGATGATGAAATGGAAAAGGTATGGAATTCACAGCATTCGCTTGCTGCGTTTATCGCACCCGACCAGTTCAAGTCATATGACCAACTCAAAGCTCGGCTCGATCGAGTGCTTGGTCTGAAAGCTGGTGCTGCTTCTCGTGATGAAGATGTTCGGGAGGATACTCCTCCTGCTCCAGTCGCTGAGCCAACTGTTGGCAAATCAGCGAAGGCAGCTTGGGATGATAATGAGGATGACGATAATCTCGCCTTCTTCGAAAAGCTCGCCGAAGATGACGATTAATAAGAGTGGGGGACTTCGGTCCCCCATTTCTTTATGCGGTTGTGGATAGAGACTTCGTTAATGCTTTCGCCATCGTCGGATCTAAATTAATGCTCCTCGGCAAAAGTGATTTCAGCCTTGCATCTGCAGAACCTTTTGCATCAACAGTTTCTTCTGCTCTGTTTTTATCATAAGATGCAGTATCTAATTCTTCACCGCCAACATTAACACTTGTAGCACCAGCAACAGATACACCGCCACCACCTTCATCTGAATATGAAGCAATCTGGTTTGTAGTATCCGTAGCAGCGCTAGAAGGTGAAAGATCTGCCTTCGGCGTTGGAGCAGGTGTTAGTTTTTTCGTTGGAGTTGTAGGTGTTGCAGGCGTGACGTTCGAGCTTCCCATTGCCTCTTCAGCCTCGACAGATGCATCTATATCCATTTGAATTTGTTTTTCTCTGACTTCTTGTCGACCAGCTGCAAATTTTTCAAAGGATACGCCTGTTCCCTTTTTGCCACCCGCTTTTTTGTATTCTGCTCTATCCTTCTTTTGTTGTTCAGATAGAGCTCTCCTTTCCTCTGGTGACATATCGCGTGTTCTTCCGCGTAGTCTCTCACCTGTTTTTTTACCAGCCTCTGCCCTGGCTAGTTTTTCTGCTATGTCTGCGGCAGTTTCTTGTTTGGTTAATGGAGTCAGTTTTTTAATATATTCGTCAACAACTTCTTTCGCCGCATCTTCTATATCTTTCTGACTTGCTCCTTGAAGTTCTGGATCGTTTTTCAAATCAATTATAAGATCTGCAACTACCCCAGCCGCAGTTGCGGGTACGGCGATAGGTGCTAAGAATGGCACCATTGATGCGAGTGAACCTGCAGCAATACCAACAGCTCTAAGTGCACCAAAAAGATCACCTTTATTAGCGTCTTCAACAGCATCATACAAACCATATGCAACACCTATTCCAGGAAGAACACGCTTCGCTATACTACCAACAACTTTTTTTGCAGCTTTTTTGATTGCGTCCTTATTGACTCTTTTCTTTTCTGGTGCTCCTGCCTTTGGTTCAGTTCCTGGTGGCTTTTTGGTGAATCTCCCTTTTTCGTCTCTGAATCTGTCAACTTTTGGATCATAAACCGGAGTTCGTTGAGGTGATCCTGGTCTTGGACCACCTTTAGGAGTTGTTGTCCGAGGTGGTGTTGTCCGAGGTGGTGTTGTCCGAGGTGGTGTCCTTCGAGGCGGTGTCCGAGGTGGTGTCCTTCGAGGCGGTGTCCGAGGTGGTGTTCGACCTGATTTCGGTTTTGGTTTAGGTAGGAACGGTGGAGGAACTATAAAAGGCAAAGGGATTTCACCACTACCTTCACTGCCAGGTCCTTTACCACTAGCAAGTGCAACTGCTAGTGCACCCAACCCTAACATCTTTAGAAACCCCATTCCGTCTGACTTCTTTTTCTTTTGCGCAACACGCGAAGCTAGAGATTCTTTCCCAGTTCCCTCGGCGAGCATTTCTTTCACACGGAGTTCTTGATCTTGCATAGCATCAAGTTCTCTTTCACTAATTTTAAGAAGAGAACGTGTATATGTTAGAAGTTTGTTGCTGAAATCTATGAACGTCTTTTCTGTTAGTGGTTGATCACCACTTCTACTACCTCTTGCTGGAGAACCAGATGGACCGGATGCTGTATCACTGCCGAATGCCTTATTGTAAGCACCTCGTATTCCACGTGAAATTCCAGATTTGACTGCACCAACCGCACGACCAGCTTGTGCAGTCATATAGCCTGCAGCTAAAGCATCTGGATTATCTGTCGCAGCTAATGCAACAGTTCCTGCTGCAACATTTCTTGTGCCACGATATGCCATACCTGCAGCACCCATTCCGATACGACCAGCCCCTCTTGCCAAATCTCCTAATGATGCCATCGTTCTACTGCCTTATTCTAGTTTCTTTTTGTACAACTACTGGTTTGATAATGACGGTAGTGCCAGAACTTTTTGTTTTGTTGATTTTCAATTCACTTGGTGTTGTAGATTTAGCCATTCTAATATTCGGCTTTAATTTTGATTTCGCCTTCCTATATTCAGAGACCTTATTCATTAATTCTTTAATTTTATCTTTTGGTGCTTTGTTTTTTCTTGCTGCTTTTAATTCTGCTAGTGCACCTTTATATTTCTTTTCGGCTGCTAGATATTCTTCTGAAGGTTTATCTGAAACTCGGTATGAAAGAGTCGAACCACCTCCAGTTGTAGTTTCTTCGGATTCTTTTGTGGTTGTTTGTGTTACTTTTGTTGGAGCACCAGCAGGAATTTTCGATTTCATTATTTCTCCATCATCGTCGAGTGCTTTATCTATTCTGTCTGGCTTTCCTTTAGCATCTTCATCGAAAGCACGATCGCCCTTAGTTTTCTTTGCTGCAAACTTATCAAACTTATCTGGTTTGTCTAAACTATCTTGTTGCTTTGAAACATTATCGCGCTTATTTTCTAATTCTTCTATTCTCTTCATCAGCGCGACTTTTTTGGGATCATCATCATTTTCGATATTGTCGGCTTGTTCTTTTAGTTTTTCCAGTTCATCATCAATCTTACCGACCTGATTTGCTAATGCCTGACCTTTGTCTAGCGCACCAAACTCTTTCTTAGCCCTCTCTTTTGGAGAAGCTACCTTTTCTGGCTTCCCTTGTTCTTCTGCTTTGGGTTTGGGGGCAGGTTTTGCAGCTGGTGCGGCTGCTGGCGGAGGCGCAGAAGCAGCGGCTGGTGCAGCTGGTGCAGGTGGAGGAGAAGCTGGCGCAGGTGGAGGAGAAGCTGGCGCAGGTGGAGGAGAAGCTGGCGCAGCTTGCGCAGGAGCAGCGGGAGGTGCAGGTGTAGCTGGTGGAGGAGCAGCGGGAGGTGCAGGTGTAGCTGGTGGAGGAGCGGCGGCAGGGGTAGCAGCTGCAGCAGGGGCAGACGACTCTTCCAACTCTTCGTTATATTCATCTTCAGACATTTCATCGACACTTATTTGTGGTGCCTTTGCTTGTGCTGTTGATGATTCGCTTCCTCCCAGTTGAGATAGCAAAGTACCAAATACAGCACCCAATCCTAATGCTTTGAAAAATGGAAATTTCTTACCAAGCAATGCAGTGAAGAATTTTTTGATATAACCACTAACTGTTTTAGCATTAAGCATAGTTAGCAGCTTGAATGCCCATTTGATTATAGATTTTCCAAACTTAATAAAAGCAGTCAACAATGTTTTTGCCAAACCTAATAGTCTTTTCAGAATATCTCCAAACGGACTGCTCTTTTCTTCTTCCTGGTCTTGGTCTTGTTCTTCTTCAACTCTTTGAGGTTGACCTATTCGACGTTGTCTGCGTTCAATGTCTAAATCAATACGTTCGCGAACACGCTCAATCATTTTCTTATTGTTCATGATTTTTTTGTTCAGATTTAGATAGTCGGTTGAAAACTTAACAAATGATTTTTCTGTAACAATAGCAGAACCACCAGAAGCAACATCTGTTTCGTCTGATTGCATTAGTGGTATAGCCATTGATAAATTAGCCATTTTGTTTGTCTTTCTCTTCCTCTATATGGTTTAACAGCAGTTTGACGTACACTTCCCTCTCCCAAGGTATCATATTTTCTATCTCTGTTAAACTATACTTGTGAAATTGCATAAGCGAAAAGTTCAAATGAAAATAGTTCGCCAGAGTATTATGGGAGAGGGCTATTAGAAAAAATCAGCCAGCCCTTCCAGCGACACAGTATCTTCCTGTCCGCAACCTTCACATTTATATTTTATTTCCTTCTTGATTCTTGGCATACTTGTAAAGAAGTTTGAAATATTTTGTAATTGCTTTGCATTCATTGACTCGATAAACTGAACCTTTTCTTCTTCAGTTTCTGCCTCATAAACTTCATTATCATCAAACGCATATTGAATTGTCTTAGATAGTAATTCTATTTCACCAGAAGCACCTTCGTCTAAGTTTGTAATTTCTAAGATCGAGGGGAACTTCAGTTTTAGATTTAACGTGTCTGTCAGTTTGAAATCTGTTTTAATATTATCCAATCCGTCAATATCTACTTGTTCCAAGTTGACATCAATTTCCGTAACAGTTTCACAAGGAACACCTTCATAGTTTATTCCATCTGTATGACGATATTCAAGTTTAGAAATTTCGCCAACAGACTTTGCCCTCAGATGTAAGAATAAAAACTCTGCCTCAAAGAACGGAATATTAGCAACATCGAATCCTGGTGTTTCTACACAGTTGTTAACAATATCCCTCATAACAGATATCATCTGTGACTGCTCTTCCGATTCCATAGCAACGAGCAATGCTTTTTCTTCTTTAACTAAAAATGGACGAAACTCAATATTAGTTTTCGTATATGGAAGATCCACATTAAATTTCGTCGTTGTAAGTTTTGGTAATGCCATATTCTACTCCTTCAATCATTAAAATATTCTGACGTTTGCCAATCCGCTTTTCAGTGAACCACCTACACCACCACTTATCGCATTCTTCAGACCACCATTTCTAATTCCGGATATAAGTGGTTTAAATCTATTGATAGTGTTTATTCCCTTTCTAATCATGCCTGGCAAACTATTAATTCCACCGAATCCATTTCCTCCATCATTATCGGGATAATCTTCCGTGAAATCGTAATACATTAATTCTACTTGCAGCTTTGCGATCTCTTCACCATTTGCCCAGTTCATGCTAACTTCATTGATTGTTCTCGGATAGCATTCGTTGAGTGTGATTTGTAAATTTGGCTTTGGTGGTTTTGCTGCTGGGTTTAATCCTAAATCAAATCCGAGAGGTCTTGTTATGAGTGATGGGTTAAAACCGAATGAACTGGCAATCCCCATAGCAGAACCCAATAAACCTTGCTGCCCTGCTTCTGCAGAACCAGCATATTGCTGAATCAATACTGATCCTCTCTTTACCGTGTCATCATAATAGTTTGAATCATATTTTCCATCAACGGCAATCCCATTTCTAGCGAAAGCGTGACCCGAAGCACTAACTTGCATCGAGCATACATCTTGCCACTTCATGAAGAACTCGCGCTCGCGCATGTCTTCGCTTAGAATAACGGTAATTGTTACAGGTGTATGAATAACAGAATATGGCATGTATCTGATTGGACCGTGATACCTTTGCTCAATTGTCATGAGAGACCTAGAAGGCATGTTCACCGATTCAATACGAAGAGGAAGCCAAGTTTCCGCACCATTGTTGACTTGAGGTGGGGGTGTAACTATGACAGAAAAATCTGATGCTTTCGCGACACCATGTTTACTAAGTTCTGATGTGAATTCATTTATTGTGAATGGCATTATATCCTCGCGATGCTATCTCTATGCACTTTTGCTTTATTTGCTTTTACAAACCTTTCAGTCGGAAGGAACAGTGCTATATCCCACTCCTTTGGATCAATATAAAAGAATCGCGATTTGACATGGTTAAAAAGATAATGTTTCACACAAGGTCTGAAAAATCTAAGTTTTGCTGCTCGGTTGAGAATGTTGTATGTTATTTGGAATTGATCACCATCTGAACTGACCGTATCATATAAAGCGTCCATAAGTCTAGCACGCAACCGCAGAGGCAGGTAATGTAGATTCATACCATAAAAACCATCACCACTTGCTAATCCACCACGACGTGTTTGCTCAAATGGTATAACCAAAGGAAACCGATCCCAATACGGCAGCACTTCTTTATATTTTGCGTCATACTGAAACATATACATTTGACCAATAGAAGGAACGCGACGGAACCTTTCTCGGTCACTTCGAATCAGTGATGTAGGATTTACAGCTGTGCGTTGTGCAGCCTGGCGATACCATTGACGTGCAGCTTCTACACGTGCAGGAGCATCCCTCGCACCCTGCTGTAAGATCTTGTCGAAAACGTATGCAACCAAGTTACAACCCCAATTCTTGTTCTGTGAGAATTACGAAATCCCATTTTCTATCTGCGCAAAACTCTCTCGCAGCTTCCCATTTAGCACTATTTATTCCCCAAGTCTTAACTTCTTGAAGATATGCTCGTGTTATTCTGCTTCTTTGTTTGGGTGGTTGACATTGTTTTTTCGGTTTGACTTCTATGACTCGAGTCGAAATTCGACCGTCTTTCTCGCGTGATTTGATTATGAAGTCAGGATAATACTTGTGGCGACGACCATCAATCGGTGATTTGTAGGGAATAGAAAACTCCTCGCTTGCCCACTGTAATATGTGAGGATTGCGGTCGAAATAGTTCATCACACGAAGCTCCCAACTGGAACGATAAATAATGTTCGTTGGGTTCCCCATGTATTTCTTTGGGTTTCTTGGAGTGAACTTTCCTTTATAAGCCATTGCTCAACCAGTATAAATAGCGATAGAATATTTATTCTTGGAGAAAAGAATGTCGAGATTAGGTCTCAATCCAGTTAAAGCAAGCCCCTTGCATGCTATTACTGGAGGATTTCAAGGTAGTGGGGATTCTAAGAAGTTTCCTTCCGATTTAGATACAACAGGTCACTATGTTCAATTTACTGCATATGAACGAAAAGACCCCAATATACTTGCGGGAGCAAGAGGAAACCTGAGACTTGGGCGGCTGGAAGGTAATAAGAAACTCGCAACGTTCTTTTTACCAATGCCAGCAAACTTAGGAACAGCATATTCAGCAGATTATCAGAATGCAGATATTGGTTTGATTGGGAATTTCATAGCAGAAAATGCTGGAACCGCAATAGATGCTGCAAGAAATACTTTGTCAAATATTGGCAATTCAATTTTGCAGGGTGCCGATGGAAACTTTTCTGGTGCAGCTGGTTCTATAATGGATGCAGGAAGTGCTGCTTTCGGAGGAGTGAAAGAACTTGGTAAGACACTAGGAAAAGAGCTAGGTTCACCGGGACAAAAGAATGCAGCTGTTGTTGGCGTTCTTGCGGGGGCGAGCAATCCAGCTAAAGCTGTGTTGGCTAAAGAAGCTGGGCGAGCTGTAAACCCACATAGAGTTGTTTTATTTGAAGGTGTTCAATTTCGTGAGCATCAATTTTCTTATCGTCTATCACCAAAAAGCTCTGCGGAATCAAAAACGGTAACATCGATTATTCAAGGGTTTAAGTATTACATGCTCCCGAAGTTTGGTGGCGTTGGAGCAGGATCTTTTACAGGTCGGGCATTCTTAGAATATCCTCAGTTGTTTACCATAAGTTTCAAACATGATACACACTTGTTTAAACTTTTACCTTGTGTTCTTAAATCATTGAGTGTTAACTATCATCCTATGGGATACCCTGCATACATTAGAACAGAAGATGATGTGGCACCAGTTGAAGTTGAAATTCAAATGACATTTCAAGAAACACAAATGTTCTCGAAAGAAAGTGTTATAGAGGAAAGCGAAAACATCAAGGTTAGAAATAATGCTGCAGCTGAAGCAGAAACGGAACCATTCTAATGTCGTTTTATTTTAACAAATTTCCTAAAGTTCAATATTTCTTGCCTGTTCCTAGGACTAGCGGAGTTGGTAGTGCACGTAGATCTACCAAGTCATTAATTGCTACAGATATTTCCACCAGGTTTGTTATAAAACAAATTTTGGGAGACCCGAATTTAGTTTACTACGAATATGAAATTAAGGATGAAGAGCGAGCAGATGTAATTGCAGCAAAGTATTATGGCGATGCATCATTAGATTGGGTGCTGATGTTCTTCAATCAGATAATTGATCCGTATTTTGAGTGGCCACTAAGTCAGCGACAGTTTGAAAGTTTCATTCGGCAAAAGTATGGTAGTGTTGCAAACGCACAGGGAACAATTCAACGATATGAAAGAAGGTTATATGCGGAGTCTGAATACAATGATGGATTAGGTAACATCACAACAATTCCAGCCAGATATGTGACAGTAGATAAATCAACATATGATTCGCTCTTATTGGCTGAGCGGAGAGTAATTTATCAATATGATCACGAAGAAAATCTGAATGAGGCAAGGAGAAGGATCAAAATTTTAGATGAAGATTTTGTTCCAGAATTAGTATCCACATACAAGAATTATTTTGATAGATAATGGCAAACGAACAACCTAAACTTGGAACAGGATTAATTAGATCCTGTATTCTTCTCGACACTACTAGAACGAGACAAGTCGATATTGAACCTATGGTCCAAGATATTGGGTATTATGAAAGCATTCTCAGCCCTAATGTTTCTGTACATATAAATTTGAAAGATGGAGTAAATCTAAAAACAGATTTGCCAGTTAATGGCGGTGAATATCTTACATTGCAATTTTCAGATAGTTTCGATGATTCGGTTCAGATTAGATTTGATAGTGAAGAAAATCCTCTGAGAGTTTATAAAGTTTCGGGGCGAAGTCGAGGACGAGATAGGCTGGAAACTTATACTTTGTTGTGTGCCCCCGACCATCTACTCAAACAACAATATATGACTGTAGATCGTACTTATATGAGGCAGTCATCATCTGTAATCGCAAGCAATATCATAGGTTCATACTTCAATGATGAAATTGTTAACATTGATGAAACTGTAGGATTGAACACACATACGTTTGCACGTGTAACCCCATATCAAGCAATTAATCAAATTTTGTTAGAAACCGAATCTACAAATGATGGGTCTTCTTGTTTTTTCTTTTTTCAAACTAATGATGGTTACAATTTAAAAAATTTAGATAACATGCTTGTTCAACCGATTAGGAGGGTTGAAATTAATGGTCAGTTTGAAGATGTTGTCTACAATTATCTAAGTGGAGAAACCTCAGACCCAAAGTTTGATGGAACTCGAATTTTAGATTACAGTGAACCAGTTTCATTCGACTTGCTAGATGGTATTTTAGATGGTCAATATGGCGTTCGTGTAAAATATTTCGATCCTATTAGAAAAAGAATGGCTCAGTCATCGTATGTTCATGAAACTAATTGGAACGACACTGTTCATTCTAACGGTCAACCTCTAATATCAGAAAACATTTCTGATGAATTTGGTAACGATATTTCTATAGAAAAATTTATCATATCTAATTATCTTTCATCAACTTCAGAATATGTTTCTAGCAGAGATCAGACTATAAGAAGTTCATTTAAGAGAAGGCAAAATATTGCAGCGAAACGCCAAGCAATTTTAACTAGGATCAAAAATAACAAGATCAATATTGTTGTACACGGTGATAGTCGAATAATGGCAGGTCAAACTATACAGGTCAACATTCCTACAAGTGGTCAAAAATCAAAATCTGAAGAGCAATTAGATAAATTTGTTTCTGGTAAATATCTGGTAGTTTCTACTCAACATAATATATCAGATACGGATTATAAAACTGTGATGACTGTAGTCAAAGATTCGAATCTAAAAAGTCCAGATACATTGGAGGATGATTTCTAATGTTAAAGGATGGAAAAGATTGGGCTGGTGTTTCGAACTTTGTTTGGTTCTTCGGTGTTGTTGAAGACATTATAGATCCAATCAATATCGGAAGAGTTAAAGTTCGATGTTATGGCTGGCACACAGATGACCGAGAAGTATTACCAGAGGATGAACTTCCTTGGGCACAGGTTATGATGCCTGTCACATCAGCTTCAATGGCTGGTGTTGGTCAATCGCCAACAGGTTTAATCGAAGGATCTCATGTTATTGGATTCTTTATGGATGGTGCGGTCGGGCAAATGCCTATGATTATTGGTTCGTTCCATGGTATTCCTGCCCCACCTAATATTGCAAAGGGATTCACCGATCCAACAGGTGCATCACATCGGCAGTTTAATCTACCAGACACACCGAATCTTGCATATGATCGTTGGACTGCAGATAAAATTACAAAAGAAAAATCCACGAATCAAGTCAAAGACGTTCCTACAGCAGTTCGGACAAAACTTTCAACAGCGGATGATGTCGCTGGTGTAACATATATTGGAGACAAAGAAAGTTTAACAACATGGAACGAGCCTTCACAACGTGGCGATGCTATTTCTACATTTCCGCAAAACCATGTTATACAAACAAAAAGTGGTCACGCATTTGAAGTAGACGATACACCAACTGGCGAGCGCATTCACGAGTATCACCGAGCAGGAACTTTTTATGAAGTTCAGCCTGACGGAACAAAAGTAACAAAGATTGTTGGTGACGAATATGAAATAACTGCTGGCGACAAAAATGTTTTAATCAAGGGAAATGTAAATGTAACAATCGAAGGTGACGCTAGGATATACAACAAAGGCGATGTCGTTCACGAAATCGGTGGCGACTATCACTTAACTGTACACGGAAATCGTTACACAAAAATTGTGAAGAACGATTCTATCGATATTCTAGGAAACAAAACAACTCAAGTCAACCTCGATGAATTTGAACGTGTTTCTGGTGATAAGACGAAAGTCATAGCTGGTGATGAAACTTCAAGCATCAACAAAGATTACTATGTAACAACCAATGGTAACAAACAAGAAACGATAATGGGAAGCAACGACAAAACAACTATTGGCGTGGATACTGAAATCATCGTTTCAGATAAAGTTGTTGGAACCTCTGGTAAAATAAACATGTCTGCATCTGGAAATGTAAAAATCACAGGTGCTAGAATAGATCTCAACGAGTGAGGAAGAAATGGCTGAGCACGACGAAGAACTGGGTGATGTTCCTTCATATCCTTCATACGAGGCATTCAAGGCTGCAAATCCTGAAAGTGCTAACATCACAGACATGCTTGGATTTTCTGGAGTTTTATCGAACCCTCAATCGTTATTGGGAAAAGTTCCGAAGGCACCTCTTGGTATAAGTGAAGCTCTCAACGAAGTAAATGTACAACAATCAGAACTTACAAATAAGATTGCGAGTATCAAAGGAAATATCTCTGGTAATCTCGGCGAAATAAGCAGTAGTATCGGAGAAATAACAAATAAAATAAAAGAAGGTGTTGCTGGAGCAGCTAATTTGCCAAAAGTTCCAGAAACAAAACTTCAAGACGAAGTTCAAGGTTTGATGAAGGGCATTGGAAGTTTCAACTTCCTCTCAGCTGGAGCATCATTTTCTACACTGAAGGATAAGTTTCCTGGAACAAATGTAGAAAAAATATTGTATGAATCGATCGCGAATCCTAATTTCAATCCATCGATCGATATTCCGAATATACAAATAATCGACGGAGAGGAGCAAGAGCTTGCTCAACCCAAAAAGGTTCCAGAAAAAGATCCTGAAAAACTAGAACCACCACCAGAGCCACCAGCGATTGTAAAGCCAGTATTCGCTCCATTAGCAAAGATGATTAGTAGTGCTGCTGTTGATGATCTGAAAGCAATTTCTAAAACTAGCAAAACGAAAATCCAAGATGTAACTAGAAATGTAGAGGCGACCAAGTTTATTCAAAAAAATCAATTCAAACAAATCGGAGATACTTTCCGTAAGTTTGTAGAAAATCCGAAACCAGATAGCAAAGCAACTACATTAGTTCCTAGAAAGGGAACACCATTCGCTGGTTTGCCTGCAACTGGATCTACAGGATTTATGGACTCTATACTAAATGAAAAGAACAGTCTAGGAAATCTGTTGTCTGGAACAATGGGAAATATCGATGTTCAGAAACTTTCTGCTGAAGCAGATGCTGTGGAAAAACAGTTACGCGAACCAATTTCAGATGAAGAGAAAGCAAGAAGGGAAGCAGAATCTGATGCCGAAGGGCGAAGACTTGCAGCGGCTGAGGCAGATGCTGAAGGTACAGTTCCTGTTGTCACTGGAACACCAGAGGAACAGGAAGCAGCTCGTGTAAGAGCATCGAAGATATTTGGTTTCAATCTACCTGGTGGAATTCAGACCTGATGCCAGCTATACATAGAAATGAAGATGCTCGTGCTTGTGGCGCAACTACAATCGTCACTGGACAATCTACTGTTTTTGCAAACGGAAAACTTGTTTCTGTGAATGGAGATGAAAATAGTCATGGTGCTGGTGCATTGATAGCTGGTTCGAAAAATGTATTTGCTGAAGGAATAGCTGTTGTGAATAATACACCAGATTCTGCTGCTGAAGATGATGAAGATCATGTTAATACTCAGACTGCAGCTGGGTCATTGAATGTGTTTGTAGGTGATCTATAGTATATAATATGACCCCTCGTGACATTACTCATTATAATGTAAAACAAATCAAATGTAAATGGACTTTTTTGAATAAATAGCATCAAGGAGAAAAAACAAATGCCAGTTGCTACAAAAACAATCCAATACAAAGATTTTGATTTGAGTTTCAGATCTCATCCTGTAACTGGTAAACTGTTGTTGAAGAAGAATAATGATGCGGTCAAGCAAGGTGTGAAGAACCTCGTTCTTACAAACAAATTTGAACGAGTGTATCGCCCAGACTTTGGTTGTGATATAAGGCGACGTCTTTTTGATTTGATAGAGGCTACGACTGAATCTGAAGTTGAAACTGATATAGAGTTTGCATTTTCTACTTATATTACAAGAGCACAACTTCTAGATGTTACCGCTATAGCAGACAATGATCGTAACTCCCTCCGCGTCAATATTGTGTATAGACCGATAAATGCAACTGAGCCTGTAGAAACCACGCTTATCCTAGAAAGAGTTCGCTAATGCCAGCCAATACAGCAATATCCGTAACTGGTCTAGATTTTCCATCAATCAGATCAAACCTTCAGACATTTATTCAGGCGAAACCAGATTTTGCTGATATGAATTATGAAGATTCTGCGATCGGAACTTTGCTGGATCTTCTTGCTTACAACACATACTATAACGCCATGTACACAAATATGGCACTCAACGAGTCATTTCTTGATACTGCGCAGCTATACGAAAGTGTCGCCTCCCGTGCGAAGGAAATAGGATATCTCCCTCGTTCGGCGTATGGAGCGACCGCCAATGTCAAGATTACATTTAACACAGCAGTTGCAACTGAAGTCAGCCCAACTTTGACTATTCAAAAGAATACAAAATTTTCAGCTTCTGTTAATGGTGTTTCATATGAGTTTGTCACGCCAACAACATATACTATTAATGCAAACACTACCAATGGTTTTGCGGATTATATAGAAATTGTCGAAGGTGTTCCACTTCAGCACGATTTTGTATATACCGCAGCCAATACTTCATTCATTCTACCAAATGATCTAGTCGATACAAGAAGCATTTCTGTTCAAGTGACGTCGGGTGGGGTTGCACAAACATATACAAGAGCATCCGACCTTAAATCGGTTGGGGCAACAACTCGTGCATTTTTTGTAGAGGCTGATAGAGAAAAGAAATATAAGATAACATTTGGCGATGGTGTTATTGGACAAAAGCCAGATAACAACGATATTGTTACAGTCGATTATCGAGTGTGCAGCGGAAGCCGACCCAATGGTGCAAACAACTTTACGTCATCGGCAACGATTTCGGGCGAAACCGATTACAGTATCACGATAGCACAAAGAGCATCTGGCGGTGCTTATGAAGAGGGAATAGAACAAATTAGATATAATGCCCCTCGTGCATATGAAACCCAAAACAGGGCTGTTACAGTCGAAGATTATAAGCGAATCATTCTTCGTGAGTTTACAAACATCGGTGCTGTTAATGTTTGGGGCGGCGAACAAAATGATCCGCCAATTTATGGTAAGGTGTACGCATGCGCGAAGCCAAAGGTTGGTAATATTATTTCAGCAACGGAAAAAGAACGAATTAAACAAACTCTGAACAAGTATAATGTCCAATCAATTGATGCTGAGTTTGTTGACCCGTCCTTCTTATATATCCGACCAACGATCAGTGTGCGGTATGATCCAAATGAAACAACTAGAACTGGTGCTCAACTTGCATCTTTAATTGGTTCAAGAGTTACATCATATGAAACCACAAATCTTAATACATTTGAGGGGTCTTTTAGGCTTTCGCGGTTCTTAGATGAAATAGATAACGCCGACCCTTCGATTGTTGGTTCTCAAGCAAAGGTTGAAGTAGAACGTAGGATACAACCAAGAACCAATGCTAAACAAACATACACGATTCAGTTCAATCGTACAATATATCACCCGCATGCAGGACATAAGTATGCGGTGAGCAGTTCAGCATTTACATATAAAACAAGAGCAAATTGTTATTTTGATGATGACGGTGAAGGGAAGCTCAGAATATATTATAACGCAAACAACAAACGAATTTATGTCGAATCATCTGCAGGAACTATAAATTACAATACAGGGAAGGTTGAAATAACCAACTTCCTGCCAAATTCATATGTTGGTGATGACCTAAGTATTATTGTTCAGGTTGATTCATATAATATTTCTCCAGTGAGAAATCAGATATTATTGATTTCAAATACTATCGTAGATGTAGTTGATGATATTTCAAATCTTCGTGCATCAAGGTTGGAGGTAACGACTATCGGAAGCACAGCTTCACTGAATCAAACTGGCGTTCAAACAATAACATCGTACTAGAAATATGGCAATTTCCGGAGCAGAAGACACAGTAACAAAGATCTCCTCGCTTGTAGAATCTCAGTTTCCTGAGTTCATGCGCGAGGATGGTCCTCGTTTTGTTGATTTTCTCAAAGCATATTACGAATTTATGGAACAAGCATCGACCGCTAATGGTCCGATGCCGATTCATGCTGCTCGGAGTTTACCCAATTATACCGACATTGATAGAACGCTTGAGAGTTTTGTCGAAGAGTTCCGTAAAGAATTCATGACATCTATTCCCAAGAACATACAATCTGATAAGAAACTTTTGTCGAAATATATCAGAGATTTTTATCGGTCACGAGGATCTCAATATTCTTATGAAACTCTTTTCAGAGCCTTGTTTGATGATGAGGTTCTATTTTATTATCCAGGCGAGGATATACTCCGAGCCTCAGACGGTCGTTGGATAAAAACAACTACAGCAATTGTTGGTCCACCATTTACAGGAAACATTGACGAGTTTGGTGGTCGTGAAATAACAAGCTCGAGCGGCGGTACAGCTACAGTTCTTGAGGTTTATCGTATTCAACTCAAAGGTGTTGTTCAGTATGTCTTGACTCTTGATAATGTCAAGGGCGATTTTGTAGACGGTGACTTTGTAACCGATACTGAAGGAACTTCTGCTGAAGTTTTATCCTCAGCAGGCTCTTTGATTCAGATAGATATTTTGGATGGTGGTGCTTTTCATAATGTTGGAGATATACTTAATATAACTGGTACAACCAGTGGTGCCGCTAGCATAGGTGTGGTTAGAGCTACATCGACCGGAACAGCTGTAACTGCTAGAATCGTTGACGGTGGTTCGGGATATGAAGTTGGCGCCAATAACATAGTTACTGTGAGTGGCTCACCGGGAACTGGTCTTGATTTATCTGTCACCGCAATTGCAAACACTTCAACTGCAAATCTAGCAGTTCAAACTATTTTGCCTGTTGCTACGGTGCCTCTGAACCAGGGTCCGAACTTTCAGGCTGGACCAAACACGGCGACTCTGACATCGCAATTTGCTACTGCTAATGTTGCTAATACACTAATTCAAGCACTCAAATTTGAAAATATTACTTTTGGTGCTATATCGAAAATTAGGATAAATGATGTTGGCAGTGGTTATACGACTTTGCCTGGACTTAATATAAAGAATCAACGAGTTTTTGATTTGGGTGAACCGAGTAAATCTTACAGTGGTGCAAGACGTGGTCATGATGCAATTTTGGTTTCGAACGTTGCCCCCGGAACAGCATCAGTAATTCAAATTACATCTGGTGGTTCAGCTTTCCAAAAGGGCGAAATCGTTACGTTTACGAATCAAAAAACTCAAGTGGATAATGATACATCTACATTAGACCGAGATAGCAAAACTGTCACAACAACAACTGCTTCTCATTATGATGGTTCTGGTGAAGCTGTTGTTTCTGGTGTTATTCAGAATCCTGGTTCGTATTTCGATACAAAGGGTTTCTTAAGCTGGGATAAAAAACTTCAAGACAATTATTATTATCAGGAATACTCATATGTCTTGAGAGCAACAACGAGACTCAAACAATATCGTAATATTGTTGAAAAGATCCTTCACCCTGCTGGAACAAAAATGTTTGGGCAGGTTGATATTGTTATCACTGCTAATCTACAACCGACTGCTATATTTACGTTGCCTTCGGTATTTCCAGTCGATGAAGAAGAATCTGTCTCTGCTTCTGATGAGTTCGTACAAGGCACTGTATTTGCTACAATATCTCAGAGTGAAGCAGTAAGTGCTGGTGATGCTGTCGATGCAGTAAATGTTGCTGTCGGTGAGCTGATAGAAAATGCAAGTGCTTCTGATGCAACTGATGCAACTATTTTTGCAAGTGGTATTCTTAATGAAACTACAAGCGCAACCGATTCTAAGGTTGTAACAGTCGACTTTGCTCCTGCTATCAATGAATCTGTATCTGCGAGTGAATCTCAAGTTCAGCAAACCGACTTTGCTCCTGCTATCAATGAATCTGTATCTGCGAGTGAACAGCAAATTGCAGAGCACTTTAT
>Ga0208547_1000136_pt1 | contig 36907 bp, 19 predicted proteins | sample DEB08_DNA_5_FD_185501 | JGI IMG/M metagenome (GOLD analysis project Ga0208547, IMG submission 185501) | Aqueous microbial communities from the Delaware River and Bay under freshwater to marine salinity gradient to study organic matter... | ecosystem: Environmental > Aquatic > Marine > Coastal ...
CTTCTGGTTTTATCAAGTCTCTAGGTCTTCCTGGTGCCTCTGGTGTTGATGGTACTTCAGGTACTTCAGGTGTTTCAGGTGTTGATGGTACTTCGGGTGTTGATGGTACTTCAGGTACTTCAGGTGTCTCAGGTGTTGATGGTATATCTGGTACTTCTGGTTTTATCAAGTCTCTAGGTCTTCCTGGTACTTCGGGTGTTGATGGTACTTCTGGTTTTATCAAGTCTCTAGGTCTTCCTGGTGCCTCTGGTGTTGATGGTACTTCGGGTGTTGATGGTACTTCAGGTACTTCAGGTGTCTCAGGTGTTGATGGTACTTCAGGTGTTTCTGGTACTTCAGGTGTTTCTGGTGTTGATGGTACTTCAGGTGTCTCAGGTGTTGATGGTATAGATGGTGCATCCGGTATAGATGGTGCCTCAGGTGTTGATGTTATAGATGGTGTTTATAGTATTTCTGATCTTCTAGGTGCTCCTGGCACTTCTGGTGTGGATGGTATTTCAGGTATCTCTGGTGTAGATGGTACTTCAGGTATCTCTGGTGTGGATGGTACTTCGGGTATCTCTGGTGCATCTGGCATAGATGGTATATCTGGAGTAAATGGTGCTTCTGGTGTCTCTAGTTCAAAGAATCGTTCTTTAAAAATCAATTTAAAGCAATTCTTCTCTGGTGGTAAAATAACAACAGAGAGTGGTAAGGACATTACGGGTGCAGGTGTTGATACTCAACTCATTGCTGCTCAACCAGGTGAAGTTGTAATCAACAAAGAAACTGTTAATTCAGTTGGAGCAGATTATTTCTTAAATCTCAATAAAGTATTTGGTGGTTCTGATTCCAATAAACCCAAAGAGGCAAAAGTACAAGCAGCATCTGGTGGTGGATTTATTAACTTTATAAGTTCTTTTGCTTCTGGTGGACAAGTAAATTATAATGAAGAAAATATAGATGAAAATCTTGATGAGATTCGTCAAGAAATTACAGAAGATGGGACGATTGGTGGTGAGAAATTAACACCAGAACAAAGAAAGAAAGCATTTAAGATTAGAAGTAATAAGGTTGCATTTAAGAACTTTGTATATAACTTCTTAGGTGTAGATGAAAAACCAAAAACTCAGACTGGTGGTGGTTCTGGAAGTAATGGTGGGTCAGGTGCTCCACCTTCGTCTATTCCAAGTACTAGGATGCTTCCTGGAACGGAAGTTTCATCTCTTACTATCAGAAAACCCGAGGAACAGAAGCAAAACGTAGAACCAGAACCGGAATCAAAAACTGATACTCAGAAGGAAAAAGTTGCAAAAGACTCCAAAAAGAAGGAGAAAAAAGTCAACAGTAGTCTTGAAAAGAATGTAAGTATTATTCGTAAGACTGTTGATTCTATCTTTAAAACTCTCACTGAGCAAAACAAGTTCCTTGGAAAACAAGTAGAGAAAGAAAGAAAGTCTTTTGAAAATCAGAAACGTAGTAAGAAAGAAGACAGATATGAAGCAAAGAAAGATAAAAAGTTCAAAAAAGCATTTGAAAAAACAGTAAAACCATTCAGCAATATTCTGGATGGAATCATAAATTATTTGACTGCTATTCTGTTGGGAAGAGCAATTACTAAATTGATAAACTGGTTCAGTGATCCAGATAATAAGTCTAAGGTTGAAAGTATTGGTAGATTCCTAAAAGATTTCTGGCCTGCACTTATTGGTGCATATTTGCTCTTTGGTAACTCTTTAGGTAGATTTATTTCTAGTATGGTTTTCTCGGTCACTAAGATGACTGCGAGACTTCTTAAGTTTGCAATACCAAAACTATACAAGGTTATTCGAAAGAATCCGATTGCTGCCGCAGCAACTGCGATTATTGGTGGTGCTGCTATTGGTGGTATGATGCAGTCGGAAACACCATCAAATGATCCAGAGAGAGCAAAGGAAGGAAAGACGCAACTAGAAGATACTCAAGATTTTGGTGGAACAACAGGTGCTCCAATCAGTGGAGATATGCTTGGATTTGCTGCTGGTGGTTTAGTTCCATTTAAAGGTGATGATTCAAATTTACCAAAAGAGCAGAAGGTACAACAATCACAGCAAGGAGATAAGAAAAAAGATAATCCTTTATTAAATCTTCTTGGTATGACGCCAAGTGGAATGGCAATTAAAGGTGCTATGTCCTTTGGTTCATCAGTCAAAGAAAAGGGGTTGGGTGGCACTATAAAAGATGTTGCAATGATGCATCCTCTTGCTAAGATGGGTGCCTTTGGACTTGGAAAAGGAGAAGAAGTATTAGGAAATATTAAAGAAAAGGGACTCGGTAATACTGCAATGGATGCAGCTGGCGGTCTTTATGGTAATGTTAAAGGATTCCTAGATGAAAAGGGTATCAGTGGTTACCTTGCAAATCAACCTGGAATGCAAATTGCAAGTGGACTGCTAAACAAAAACATGAAGATGTTTAGTGGCATTAAGGGATTTATGGATAATAAAGGTATTACCGATACCTTAATGATGAATCCTCTTATCAAGATGGGTGCATTTGGTATGGATAATATTATGAATTTTGGTAAGGATCCTGCAAGGGATATTACTGGAAATAGTGGAACTGATGTTAAAGGTGCTGGTGTTGATACTCAATTAATTTCTGCAAGACCTGGAGATGTCGTCATCAACAAGGAAGCAGCAACTGCTATGGGTCCAAACTACTTTGATACTATTAGTAGTGGAACTGGTGAGAAGATAAGTGGAGCAGGTCCTGATACACAGATGATTGCTGCACGTCCTGGTGAGATTGTTGTTAATCGAGAAACTGTAAATGCTGTTGGTGCAGATCACTTCCTAGGACTCAACAGATTATTTGGTGGTCCTGGTGCAAACAAACCAAAGACTGCAAAGGTTCAAGCAGCATCTGGCGGAGGACATGTTCTTCCTGCTTTCTCTTCTGGTGGTATGGTTGGTGGTGGCAAACCAAGCGAAGATTATAAAAAGGAAGGAGATAGTGCATCTAATGTAGAAAATAAAAGACTATTGGATGAAAGAGAAACTGATCTTAATAAAGAATCTTCTGGGGAAAATATAAGAACATCATCACCAGAATATCAAGAAAAAGAAATTGAAAAAACAACATCAATTGCTCCAAAAACTCAAATTGTTCCCGGAGCAAAAACAAATGCATCTAGTATGGATGATGACAAACCAGAACAAAAAGGATTTTTTGGTAAACTTATAGGAAGACTGGGATCCATATTTGGGTTGGATAAATCAAACAAAGAAACTCAAGATACCATTCAAATTCCACAAGAAACAATCAATTATATTATTGATACTTGTGTTAAAAGAGTATGTGAGATTATTAATTGCATTCCTGGACAAAAAAGTTCTGATAATGTGGTATCATCAACATCTTCAAGTTCTAGTGCTGGTAAAGTTGGAGATGCAAGGCAGGCGATTCCAATTCAAACGGTACAACCAATTGCCCCCATTACTTCTTCTATACCTACACCTACACCTGCACCATCTAAACCTAAAATTTCTTCAAAACCAAAACTAGGTGGTGGTGCTTCAAATGCACAAACAGGATCAAAGGTTACTTCAACACCCACGGAAAGTTTAGTTCCAAGTTCATCTTCTTCTGGTGCCACTGGAAGTGCCAGTGCCACTACTGGAGGATCTAGCAGTGGATCGGGTGGTGGGTCTGGCGGAGGCAAATTTGGTCCATTATTAGATTTTATATCCAAAGGTGAAGGTGGTTACAATTCTATGAATCAAGGAACCAGGGGAGGAAGAATTGTCGGAAGTACTAATAATTCATCATCAATCTTAGGAAAGAATCTTCCAGACATGACCATTGGAGAAGTTATGGAAAATCAAGCGTCTGGTAGATTATTTGCTGCTGGTAGATACCAAATCATTCCAGAAACGATGAAGTTTGCATTAAAGGCTTCAGGTTTAAGTAAGGATGATAAGTTTAATGAAGCAAATCAAGATAAGCTTGGCATTTCATTGATTCAATATAAAAGACCATATGCATATGAATATCTAACTGGAAAGCACGACGATTTGAATGGCGCAATGCTAGAAATGGCAAGAGAGTGGGCTTCCTTACCAGACCCAAATACGGGAAATAGTTATTATGGAAGTGGAAATAGAGCATTGCATACGGTGGAAGAAGTTAAAGCAGCAATGATGGCAACTAGAGGTGCCAAAGATACTCCGATGAAAAAAGAAGAAAAATCATCTTCACCTCAGTCTTCATCTCTTGCTCAAGTAGGGTCAAAAGTTACGTCATCTCCAACAGAAAGCTTAGTTCCAGGTGGAGATGTCAAGAAAAAAACTGAAGATGCTAAAAAACCAACTGTTGCAGAAATTGAAAAAATGGATATTAAGACGCTGAATAGTTTCCTTGATCCTACAAAGACGGGTGCCTCATTCCCTCTCGTGTTTGCAGCAGCAAAAGCAGCAAAAGAAAAAGCAAGAGCAGAAGGAATTCCTGAAGATGAAGTTCAAAGATTAGGTCAAGTTGCGGCAGTAACAGCAAAATTATATGGAAATGCAAAAAATAAATCTATATCTCCTCTTGGAAAAGATTTAAATTTGAATATACCAAGAATGGACTTGTCTGGAATGAAGAATCCATTCCAAATTGGAGAAGTCAAAGAAAATTCTGGAAAAGATTTAAATTTGAATATACCAAGAATGGACTTGTCTGGAATGAAGAATCCATTCCAAATTGGAGAAGTCAAAGAAAATTCTGGGATAGATATAGAAGGTGCAACTGCTGATAGGCAACTCATTAAGGCACAACCTGGTGAGTATGTATTGCCTTTTGATACTGTAATGAGACTTGGTGGTCCTAGAGCACTTGATTCTTTAGTTGCTAGAACAGATAGCAACTCCACCGCAGCAAAACTTGGTGCGATATCAAAACCATCATTGGCAGTTGAGCAACCAGTAATGGATGATATGTCAATGATTGATACTCTCCCAGCAATTATACAATCCTCTGGTGGTGGTAGTGATCAAGGGGGAGGACGTGGATCTGATATTCCAGGTGTAACAATCTCTGATAATGCTGCAAGAAGACAAGCAAGAATTATGTACGGACTAGTTTAAAAAATGGCATTACCAGCAATACTATCAGGCGGATCAAAATTACTTAGTGGAGGTTCTAGACTTGCTAGAACTGCTAATGTTGGTCGTAAATTATTAGGAATAAAAGGAAAGAAAAATAAAGAAACTCGGGTTGAAGATAACGAACCATCTGCAATTATTGTTCGTCCATCAACAACTCTCATTCCTGCAACGATTAACGTTTCTGATAGTCAATCAACGACTGAACCACAATCTACTCCTGTATCTGGAAAGAGTACTCTCGAAGAAGATGTAGAGTATATCAAGAACAAAACTCTTGAAATAGACAAACTTCTTAAAAGTTCTTTTGCACAAAGAAAGAAAGAAGCAGCAAAGTTAAGAAAATCAAGAGAAAATGCAAGAAGAAGTAAAAAGGAAGAGGGGTATGAAAAGGGTGGCAGTAGTGGAATACTTGGAAAGGCAAAAGAAAAAGTAAAAGCACCTTTTAGTAATATATTTGAAGGTATTAAGAATTATCTAACATCTATCGTACTGGGATTTATTGCAGTTAGACTTATTCCACTATTACCAAAATTAATTGAGTTAGCAAAATTCATCGCTCCTGTAGTAAACTTTATTACTGATTTTGCTGGTGTTATACTGAACGGTCTTGTAACATTCATTGACTGGGGATACAAGGCATATGATGCAACCGCAGGGTTTATTAAGAATATTGGTGGCGAAGATGCTGCTAAGGTTTTTGATAAGTTCAGTGGCGCATTTACTCTTTTTGCAAACTTAGCAATTGTTGCTGGTCTAGCTGCTGCTCGTGCAGGAGATGGTCCAGACTTTGGTGAAGGTAGAAAAACTGGTATTGGAAAAGGTCGTAAAGGACCCACACCAATCTCTGGTAGAGGTAAGGGAAGACAAAGAACAACTACTTCTCGTTCGGCAAGAAAATATTTTGATAGATTTGGAAGAGATGCTGCAGAAAAGAGATTTGGAAAGGATGCTGTAAAGAGTCTTGGCGGCAAGTATGGTAGGTCTGGAGTTACAAATACTTTCAGAAAAGGTGCTACTGCTGTTGCTGATAAGATCGGTGGAAAAGGTGGAATCAAAGCACTTGCAACATTAGGAAAGATTGGTAAGTTTATCAAAGTTCCTGTTATTGGTGGTATTATTAGTGCGGTTATCTCATTAATGAGTGGAGAATCGCCTGGAAAAGCAATATTCAGTGGAATCGGAACTGTTCTTGGTGGTGCTCTTGGATCACTTATTCCTGTTCCTGTTGTGGGAACAATTCTTGGTGGTTTTATTGGTGAGTATGTTGGTGATTTACTAGGAACGTTATTCTTTGGTGGAGGTATTGGAGCTGCTGGTGCTAAACTCGGAAAAGATATTCTGGGAATATTCACTGGAGTGGGTAAAGGTGCCAAGGCAATCTTTGACTGGATATTTGGTGGAGGATTATTTACCTTACTGAAAAATGTGGGTGGCGGTTTATTAAAGTTTGTTGGTTACCTTCTAAATCCCGGTGGACTATTATTTGATGCATTGAAAGGCGGAGCGGGTGCAATTAAGTTTATAGTTGGTGGATTGTTTAATCTTATCAAGAGTATAGGTGGTGGTACACTGAAATTTGTAACTTACCTTCTAAATCCCGGTGGACTATTATTTGATGCATTGAAAGGCGGAGCGGGTGCAATTAAGTTTATAGTTGGTGGATTGTTTAATCTTATCAAGACTATAGGCGGCGGCGCACTGAAATTTGTAACTTACCTTTTAAATCCTGGTGGTCTTCTTTGGGATCTCCTAAAGATGGGTGGTAATGTTGCAAAGTCAATATTTAATTTTGCAATAAATGCGATTGGTAGTTCGGTTCAGTTCATCAAGGACTTTATTGGTGGTATCTTCTCAAGATTTATAGGAAACTTCCCAAGCATAGGAATTCCAAAGGGGTTTGGAATTCAAACAACTCTTGGTAAACTTTTAGGATGGATTCCTTTCCTTCAACCTTATATGGAAGATGGAAGGTTGACAGCATTCCCAGACCTGTCAATGTTTATTCCTGGTCTTGGACTTCCATTCTTCACAGCACATCTGGGCAAATCAATGTTCCCAGGATCTTTCTTTGATAGTATGCCAAGTGGACTTGGTGATGTTTGGAAAGGTTCAACCGATGCAGTAAAAAATATTACCGAAGGTGTTACTAATACTGTCACCAATGTAGCAAAAGTAACACAGAGAGTAGGACGTGGTATTGCTGATGCGCTGACATTTAATGTATTTGATTTTGATAAGAAAAATGAAGTAGAAAAGAAAGAAGAGGGTGGTACTGTTGGATTAACTGCGGAAGAGAAAGAAAAGAAATTAAAATCTGATAAAATTATTCCAACAATTAAATCTCCAGAACTTTCTATTAAAGATGTTGGTGCTACATTGAAGGGTAGTGGTAAAACTGGAGAAAAGATAAAATCACTCTACAAACCTTCAGGTATTATTGCACTTACTAAATTGGGAAATGAATTCAGAAAAATTCCTATTGTTGGTGAGTCAATGGCAACTGCTGTTAGGATTGCACTTGGTATTAAACCAGATTCCAGGACATTTAATGCAATTGGTGCAAATCTTATTAATTTTGCAACTCTTGATAATATAGACGGCATTGCTTCCTCTCCTGGAGAACTTGCACAAGTTGCAACAAAAATGGAAACTGGCGGTGAAGTTGACTTTATATCAGACGTAGAATCTTTAGATAATTCTGCCAAGGCAATCAATATGGGTAATTTCCTAAAGACAGAATTGCAAAGATTAGATTTAACGGCAGTAGAAGAAGAGGAGGGGAAAAAACAAGAAAGTATATTTGATAAATTATTTGGTCTATTTAAACCCAAATCAAACAATGAAAATCCAACTAATCCTACCAGTCCCGGTGCATCTGGTTCCTTTACAGGAAGTAGTGGCGGAGCTGGTGTAGGGACACCTGAGCAAATGGCACTTCTGGACACAATATCTTTTGCAGAGGGAACAACAAAGAGTTATGGAACTATTTTTGGAGGAAAAGTTGTTCCAGAGTTGGAAAAAGGTGAATTAACTATTGACCAAGTTCATGCCATGATGATGAGTGGTAAACTCAATGGTAAAAATGTTGGATATGCAACAGGTGGTCGGTGGGAATCTGCTGCGACTGGTAGATATCAGTTTATGCCAGATACATTGAGAGATATACAAAGAAATATGGGACTTTCTGGAGACACTTTATTCACTCCAGAAATGCAAGATAAGATGATTTTGGATAGAATTGCTAGTTTCAGAGGAGTTACTCCAGAACTTTTGGCAGCAGAAGGGTTAAGTACAAATGTTCTTGATAAACTTGCTCGAGAATTTGCTTCTTTACCATCCTCCGAGAAAGGTGGTAAGAGTTTCTATGGTCAACCAGTAAAGAGTGCTGAAAGTCTTCGTCAAACTTTTAACTCTGCAGTAGGTGCTAGGAAAGAAGAAGCACAACAGGCACAGATGGCACAACAGCAACCGCAAAGTTCTGCTCCTAATATGCAGACAGCAGATCCTTCTTCAAGACCAAAAAGTGATGGATCTAAACTTGCTGGTGAACTTGGAAGATTCTTAGACCTTAAGGGTCTTGGTGATTGGGGTTCTGGAACACACCAACACCCAGAACATCCACCTTGGCCAAAAGAGAGTGGTCATGCCCCAAATTCTCTACACTATGAATCTCAAGGAGCAAGGGCACTTGATATTGGTGGTTTTGGTCCAAATGCATATAGAAAAAACGGTTATACTGGAACTGATGACCAAACTCAAATTCTTGCTGCAATTTCAGAATTTAATTCAAGTAAGGGTGCAACTCCGGTAGAATTGTTTCACGAAGTAAATGAACCAAGTGGACACTGGAATCACGTTCACGTTGCTTATCAGGGTGGTGGACTTATTCAAAAGAATGAAAATAATATTTCCAGATCTCTTCAAACAAAAATGTCTTATGATAAAAAATCTACTAGAGTTCTAATTCAACCAGTAATTACAGAGAGAACTATAACAAAGACAAAACCAATTCCTATTAGGTCTACGAGTTCTGCTGGTGGTGGTGGAGTAAATAATGTATCTGATAGTCTTTTTGCAGGATAAAAATGGGAGTCAATCATGCACTATCAAGTGCAAACATAACAAAATTTTTAGTTTTTTCTAATACTGCTGGTGAAACAGATATTAGATTACTTCTTACTGAAATGAACTATGAAGAAAGCGTCTTTGATGTCAGTATCAGAATGTCTGTAACTGTTGTAGATGCTGCTGCCCTTCCAAATTTTGCTCCTATATCTAGTACCTTTGATGACCTAAAACTTGCAGGTGGTGAGAAAGTTGAGGTTGGATTTACAGATAATTATGGTAATGAATATGAATTAGAAATGTACATCGATACTCTTGATGAATTGGGTAATACTACTAAGACTCAGACATACCGCATTAGTATGGTATCAATGGAATATTTGATGAATGAATCTAAAAGGGTTAGAAAAAAACATGAAGGAAAAATATCTGATAGTCTTGTAAAAATTTTACGGGAAGACTTACAAACCGGAAAAGATATATTTGTAGATGAGACGATAAATAACTATAGTTTTCTTGGAGTGAATAAAAAACCATTTTATTGGTGTATATCTCTTGCTAAAAAATCTGTTCCATTTAAGAAAGGACAGGTTGCTGGTTATTTTTTCTATGAAAATTACTTTGGATACCAGTTTAAAGCACTTGATGAACTTTTTGCACAAGATCCAAAATTTAGTTGCATTTATAATGAAACAACTGATAGAATTCCCGGTGGATATGATGCAAAGATACTAGATTATACATTTGATAATAATATAAATTTTCAGAATGAATTAAAACTTGGAACCTACAACACAGAGAGATTTGATTTTAATCCATATGATCAAAGGTATAAAGAAAATCCATTTACATTTCGGGAACAAGAAGGAGCAATTGTACCAGTAGCAAAAACAAGAATTGCCGAGAGAATCAATCCAATCTTTATAGAAAGTCCATCAAGATTTTTAGATTATCCACAGGATATTGGTACTTTACCTCCAGGGTCACACTTAGAGGAGCAACTTAAAAAATCAAAAGAACCAAATCTTGAATTGGATGATGTTGCTACACAGGCAGCAATGAGATATCAACAAGCATGTACTATTCAAGTAACGATTACAATTGCTGCAAATCTTGGTCTTAACGTCGGTGATATAATCTTTGCAGATATCCCAGAAGTTTCCTCGACATCTAAACCAAAACCTGAGAATACAAATAGTGGACTATATATGATATCAGAGTTATGTCATAAGTTGACACCGAGAAGATCGGCAACTAAACTTGTACTTATAAGAGACTCTTACGATAGGTAAAAACATGGAAAACATCGAATCCCATATTGAAAAGGACAGAAAGATCCTTGATAACCCTCAAACTTCCCCGCAACAACGTCGGCATATTGAGAGTGAACTAGAAGAACTAGAAACATACGTTAAGAATCATAAAGAAGATATTGAGGCAGGAGATCATCACGATCCCACTCCACTTGAACTTTATTGTGATTCAAACCCAGAAGCAGACGAGTGTAGAATCTACGAGGACTGATGACAAGACTTTTTGATCAGCAATCATTTGGTTCAGGAGGAGCTAACTTTTGGATCGGTCAAGTTGTTGACGATTCAACTTGGAGAGATAACGTTAACCCCAAACTGCATGAAGATCCAGCAGACATCAAAGGATGGGGTTATCGTTATAAGGTAAGAATTTTTGGTAATCAAACAAAAATTAAAACCGACGATGAAGTTCCTGATGAACTGCTTGCTACGGCAGAAGTTCTGTATCCAGTTACTGCTGGATCTGGACAAGCAGGAAGTAGACAAACCCCCAATTTAAGACAAGGAAACTTTGTACTTGGATTTTATAAGGATGGTCTAGATTCACAGCAACCCGTCATTATGGGTGCTATTGGAACTAATGACAACATTGTGTTGGAAGGTGCTGATCCAGAAGAAGGATTTATGGCACGGACTGGAACCGATGGTCTTTCTGGTCCAATTCCAGTTGCTGCAAAAGATCAATTACTTTCTTCTAATGGTAGTGATAAACCAGTAAGAGAAGGAACATCAGTGAGTATTGCTGCGATTTCTGATCCAATGCAAGCATTTGCTGGAAATGAAACGACAGCACTTAAAGTTGCTGATAAAAATAAAGAAAATGAATTGGACACTGTTCAAATCATTATTAAAAATTTACTAGCAGTCATTAATAGAGTTAGAGCTTCTTCAGCATCATTTTTTGGAGCATCAACCGCTCCTACTAGAATTATAAAATCAGAAATCAATAAGGTTATAAATCTAGTTGCAAGTTTTATCAAATCATTAATTCAAAAAATACGTGGAACAGTCATTACTGCACTTAATAATGCTGTAAAGGATTTTGTTTATTTTCTATTTCCAAACCAGAGACCAGTACTAGAAGAAATTCAAGTCCAGGCAACTGATACCATAGGGTGTGTATTCAATAAGATTATTGATGGTCTGATTACTCTTGTAAAAGGATTTTTAGAGGAATTTATTCAAAATAACGTCAATGCTCCTTTATGTGCAGTTGAAGGTGCAGTAGGAAAACTTTTAAATAATGGATTAGTAGATGTTGCAGACGCATTGAGCTCTGTTCTTGGTCCTATTCAAGGTGTGTTTGCTGGAATTGGTGGTGCTGCTAATATTGGTGGAGGTCTTAGTGTTGGTGGAATTATTGACCAAATAGCAGCAGTTCTACAATTTTTGTCTTGTGATGAGACTCAACAACATCCAAAAATTAAAGAGTGGAGTCCTTGGGCAGGCATTAAGGGAACCACTCCATTATCAAGTCCTCTCTCTAATTTAATTGCAGGTGTAAACTTGGGTGGTGCAGCACCAGCATGTAACACAGGACCTTCTCTTGCTGCTCCACCAGCATTAGTTGCAATTGGTGGTAATGCACTTATCGATGCTGTATTTAATCCGATCGTAAGTGCATCTGGCGAAATTATTGCTGTGGACATTGTGAATCCTGGTGTTGGTTATCAAGCAGCACCAACGATTGTAGTAACAGCAACGAATGATCGGGGAGTTATTGGCGGGGGAGCAGTTCTTCAACCAGTTGTCCAAAATGGAGCAGTAACAGATGTTGTTGTAAAAGAATCTGGATCTGGTTTTCTACCAGCATCTAACGGAACAACAGTTGGTGCAGGAAATGTAGTTTTCAGCACTCCTGGACAAACAGTTGTCTTTTCCAAACCTCCAGGACCAAGAATTCCTGGTGGTACAACTTTGAATAGCAGTTTCTCAGTCCCTAGAGGTGCATCTATACCTTCAGGAACAATTATACCTTCAGGAACAACTCTTCCTACAGACTTAATTCTCTCAGAAGGATCTGGTGGAACTCCTGTGGTCCTTGAAGGTACTGCGGGTTTAAGATTACTTGCTGGTGGTGTTGGTGGAGATGCAGTAAATTTAAATGGGCAACCCGCATTCCTAGGTGGAAGTGGAACACCAATTTCTGGTGGACTTAGTGGAATATTCAATTCTTTAAATGGCGAACTTGTATTAGATGTCGAACAAGATGTAACTCCACCACAAACACTTGATAATATTGAAGAATCATCTGCTATCTCTGAGGATGTTTTTTCTGGTGGAACTGAATTGAGAGCTGGTTCTACGGGAGGAACACCAGTACTTGTTGATTCAGTTCCACTAACTGCTGGTGGTGTTCCTGTAAATGCTGGTGGAAATGGGGGAGAACTTGTAACTTCTGGTGGTTCTGGCGGAACACCTGTGACTATTGGAGGAGTTCCTGTAACTGATTCCAATGGAGTTCCTGTAACTTCTGGGGCAACTGGAGGAACACCTGTAATTGCTGGTGGAACTGGAGGAACACCTGTAATTGCTGGTGGAACTGGAGGAACAAATGCAACTGCTGGGGCAACTGGAGGAACTGCTGGGGCAACTGGAGGAACTGCTGGGGCAACTGGAGGAACAAATGCAACTACTAACATTACTCCTATAAATTCTAGTGCTGGTCCTTTACGTGTTGGAGCAAGTGTTAGTGCATCTACAACACTTACTACAACTAGACCTAGAAGAACTAATGCAATTCGCAGACGTTCAACTCAGAATACAATAACTGTTGGTGGAACTGGTGGAACTAGGTTGACTGCTGGCGGAACTGGAGGCAGACCAGCAACTATTAATGGTTCCCCACTATCTGTTGGTGGACAAGGTGGAACTATATTATCTGTCGGTGGACCAGGAGGAATACCTGTAACGGTAGGTAGATTGCCTGTAACTCTTGGTGCAGCAGGGGGAACACCTATTAATGTTGGAGCAACAGGGGGAACTCCGGTAACCGCAGATAGACAATCTGTGACTGTTGGAGCAACAGGAGGAACACCAATATCTTCTGCAACTAGAACTAATAGCAGAAAAAATGTAGCAGTACCTACTATACCTACGATAAATCCAGAGACAGGAGAATTTGAAGTTACAGATGAAACACCTATAACTGTTGGTGGAACTGGTGGATTACCTTTAACTGTTGGATCAGATGGTGGCGATCCAGTGTCTATTAATAGGTCACCCATAACTGTTGGTGGTTCTGGAGGAAGAGTGTTAAGTTCTGGAGGAGCAACTCTTGCAGTTGCTAGAAAGGAAGTATTTCTTACAGAAGGAACAACTTTGACTGAAGACCTAGTAGTTTCATTTGATAATACTATTCCAGAAGGATCTATCATTAGTTCTGGAACTACAATTCCATTTGATATTGAATTGACCACAATTTTAGATCTTCCTAAGCAACTTATTGATGCGATTCAAGCAGAACCATTTTCAAATTCTCTTGAGGCTGGAGATGTTGAGGGTCTTTTGGAATTTGGATACACTGCTTACTCTCCAAACAAAACAGTTAGAGTAAAACCAGGTGACCAAATATCTGCACCGTTTGGAACTACATCAGAGATTGTAGATAATCTTGGAAATGTTATTGATACCATTATTGGTAAAGGACAAACTGTTCCAATCACAGTCAAAAGTTTTGGAAATTACACAACTCCAAAACCAATAACAGAAACTACCGATTTTAGTGGGTTATCTATAACTGCTGGTGGTTCTGGCGGAACACCTGTGACTATTGGAGGAGTTCCTCTAACTGATTCTAATGGAGTTCCTGTAACTGTTGGTGGAATTGGAGGAGTTCCTCTAACTGATTCTAATGGAGTTCCTGTAACTGTTGGTGGAACCGGAGGAGCTCCTGTAACCGATTCGAATGGAGTTCCTGTAACTGTTAGTGGAACTGGAGGAACACTTGTAACTGATTCCAATGGAGTTCCTGTAACTGTTGGTGGAACTGGAGGAACACCTGTGACTACTGGGGGAGTTCCTGTAACTGATTCGAATGGAGTTCCTGTAACTGTTGGTGGATCTGGAGGAACACCTTTAACAGTCGAGTCTAATAAGATAACTATTGGAGAAGAACCATCAGATGGACTGGGTAGATATCCTGCAGTCTTAGCAATAAAAGATGTAGCAGTTCTAAATAATGGCATCAACTATAGTGATATTGATGAGATTGTAGTTACTCCTGATAATGGTGCTAAACTTGAACCAATACTTGATGATTTTGGTAAGTTAATTGATGTGAATGTAATTGATGGTGGTCTTGGATTTAAGGAAATGCCAAAAGTAATAGTTAAGTCAAAAACGGGAATTAATGCTAAAATAGTTCCTGTATTTGATGTTATTAGATTAGGAGAAGATGTGGAAGAATCCCTCAATGTTCCAGCAGGAACTCCAACTGTTAAAGTAATTGATTGTGTGGGTCAAGTCACATGACAGAAAAGATAAACTATTATTGCCTAGAATATGGAAATAGTGATGCTTCAATTCGATTTGGAACTCTTGAAACTCAACTAAATGATATTGCTGGTGAGGTCATCTCTGATGTAAAATTACAAGCATCATATGAGGGTCACTATATTTCTTTATGTAAGGATGGACCAAGAGAAGGTTGGACTGTTGCCAGATGTCCTGGAGCATTTTCAATCACTTCTGGTGAGTTTTTTGATGGACCAGGATCAGAAAATGCATTCATTGTTGTCACAAAACAGGGTGATATTGTATTAAATGCTGAAAATGGTGATGTTAGAATCATTGGAAGAAATGTCGAAATCATTGGTGGTCAAGCAGCAGGTAGTAATGACGTAGGAAATGTCAATATTACTGCAAATGAACAGATTAATTTAAATTCCAAAGTTGTTAATATTGACGCAGAAAATGCCTGGAAGTTTCTTTCATCTGGTATTGGTAGAATTAGTTGTAAAACTACAATGGAAATGTATGCTGGATTTACTAAATGTGTAACATCAGCATCTGCGACAAATCCATCTAAACTTGGTGGAAAAAGTACTACGAAAGTTGTTAAGGAAACGGAGGGACTTACATAAATGTCAATGGAATTTGATGATATTGCAATTGGAAAGAGACTCTTTGTAGGTGAGGGAACACCATTTTCACTGGGTATTGGTCCAGCTGAAATTAGAGGGTCTGCATACATTGAGGGTCCTTTAGTGTTGGGCAGTGCTCCTTTATTTCCATTTGTAAGTGCAGCAACTATGATTGGTCCTGTTACCAATTCAGAGTCTCCAGCGCCAATTATTCCCGGCACGATTGCTTTATTCAATCGGTCTCCATATTCACTATCTGTTGTTGGAGATGCTGCGGTTTTTGATAACCTGACAGTTAATGGGCAAATTGAGGTAGGAACTAATGTAATTGCACAGGGTGAGGTTATTGCAAGAGTTCTTGGTGGACAGCATATTCTTTCACTTAAAAAGAACTTTGATATTCCACACCCATCAAAAGCAGATTGGAGACTAAGACATACATGTCCAGAAGGTCCATCGAATGATGTATATATACGTGGTAGAGTTACTGGTGAGAATCACATCAATCTACCTTCTTATTGGAAAAATTTTGTTGATACAACTTCAATCACAGTAAACTTAACTCCAGTCGGAGCACATCAAGATGTGATTATCAAGAGAATCGACGAGAAAAAGATTCATCTGCAATCAAAAGGAAACATGCCTATTGATTGTTATTATCACATCTTTGCTGAAAGAAAAGATGGAGAGAAACTTATATCAGAGTATCCAGGAAAAACTCCAGAGGATTATCCTGGAAATAATGACGAATACTCTGTTGTAGGGTATAATTATGATAAAAGGAGATAAATTTAATTATGGCAGAAGAAAATCCACAGTTATTCATTAACCGGAGAGTAGGCAAAAAAGATTGTTCGGAACCAACTATTGTTGGTAGACCAGGTGTATTTTATGATTATGTACCAAAGCATCACAATGAAGATGTCAACTTTGACGAGGATCTGAGAAAAATTCTACCTCTCGAAGAGTGTGTACCCTGGTATTATTTTAATATGAGGGTAGGTAACGTCTGGTTTGAAGAATCTATTATTGGTGAAGGAAATATCTTCACTACCGGTGAAATTTCATGTGTTGGAACGGGTGGTCCCCATACTTTATCTGGTAAAAAGAATCTACCATTTGATATGCCCCACCCAAACAAAAAGGGGTGGAGACTTCGCCATGTTTGTATTGAAGGTCCAGAGATTGCAGTCTATTGTAGAGGAGAAGTTCCTGCAAACGGAGTTATTGATCTTCCAAGTTATTGGGGTGGTCTTGTTAATACAGAAGATATGACAATCAACCTTACTCCAAGAGGACATTGGCAAGAACTTTTTGTTCAAGAAGTCCGATGGGGTAGGCAAGTTGTTGTAAAGAACAATGCAGGTGGATCAATCAAAGCAGATTATCACATCATTGCTCGTAGATTGGATGATGATCTAATCGTTGAGTATGAAGGAGAAAACTATACAGATTATCCTGGAGGTAATGAAGGTTATTCCTTCAACTATGAGCACAATTATGTGGAAAATCTTATCAAAGAAACTGTAAAGAATGAAATGAGGAGTAATTGAGATGGCAGAAAATCCATTTGTTAATGCAATTCCAAACGGAGAAGAGGGTAAGCAACGTGATGGGAAAGAACCACCAGATGCTTTTGTACCCGGATTTTCAGATTGTGGTATTTTTACTGGAAGAGGTAACTATAATATTGTATCTTGTGGTCCTTTTTCTGGAAACATAAATTGTAGTGGATCTCTTACTGCTGGTGAAGCAGTAGTGGCTGGTGGTGCGGTAAGATCCAATCAGCTGGTCAGTGCTCCAATCGTTAAAGATGATTTTGGAAATATTCTTGCTAAAAAGAAGGATTTGCCTTTTGATATGATTCATCCCACTAAACCAGGATGGAGATTACGTCATGTTTGTCTTGAAGGTCCAGAGATTGGTGTCTATTTGCACGGAAAAAATAAAGGAAATGTTATTAATCTTCCAGATTACTGGAAAGGATTAGTGAAGAAAGAGACTATCAGTGTAGTTTTAACACCAATTGGTAATCCTTATGTTCTCTATATACAAAAGATAGAAGATAATAAAGTTTATATTGGATCAAACGTAGATACTATTTTTAAAGATAAGATAAACGAAATCGAATATAACTATGTCATTCATGCTTCAAGATATGATGATGACTTGATAGTAGAGTATGAAGGTAAATCACACCTAGATTATCCTGGTGATAATGAAGGTTTCAGTTTCAATTATGAGCATAATTATGTGGAAAATCTTATCAAAGAAACTGTGAGAGAATCTGTGAAAGAAAACATGGAATCAAAATAAATAAAGTTAAGTGCAGACTATCTCTGGTTAAAACATGGCCGAACCAACAATTACTATTACTCCAAGTTTCGGTCGTGTTTTATCGTTTGATGAAAGAGTCACAGATCAAGTAATAAATGTCAAAAGCACGCTTATTGAAAATACTCAATCAGTAATAGTTTCCTTTGCGGGATTTACTTTTACTGAGAAAATGAATGACAATATTGCTGTAGTTGGTATTGCATCAACATTCTTTGACAATTTAGTAGACGCAGAAACATATACAATCTCAGCATCAGTAACAAACATTTTTAGTGAGACTGCTGAAGGTCCATTTGATTCTTATGACTTTACAGTTCTTCCTTCTAATGAAGGTAGTGGTGGTGATCCTGTTGGTGGTGGTAGTTCACTGTTTATTCGAGATGACAATATTCCTATCGGGATTGTTACAACACTGAACTTTACAGGTGATGGAATTTCAGCATCTGTCACTGATAAAATTGGAACGATCACCGTTGATGAGATAACATCAATAACCAATATTACGAATAATATTATTGGTGGCGGCAGTACACTGTTTATTGAACACCAAGATGAACCTCTTGGAATTGTGACAACTATGAACTTCACGGGCACAGGACTCACAGTAGTTGTTGCCAATGAAATTGCAGAGATTATTGTTGATGAATATGATGAACACTTCGATGGTGGATTCTTCACTGATCCTCCAAGTGCTGATGACAATGATCCTGACAGTGCTGGTTTTGGTTCTGGCAATACAATATTGGTACAATATGAAGATGCACCAGTTGGTTTTGTCTCAACCATTAACTTCATTGGTGAAGGTGTCTCAGCTAATGTTTCCAACTTTATCGGTGATATCACTATTGAGGGAGACTTTGATGGTGGGTCCTATTAAGGAACTGGCACACTGACTCCCCATTCCACCCATTTGTGGGTTATAATAATCAGGTAGCAAAAACAAAATGTCCAACAAAGACAAAAAATTCCTCCACATTCAATCCGAAGATGAAGAGTACTTGACCAGATGTGTTGTAGATACATCATCTCGTCGGTTTTATTTGTACTCTAATGAGGGAACAGAACAAATCGTAGATTGTGAATCAGTGGATCATTTTATGGAACTGCTGACGATCTGTAGAGATTACCTTACAGATGAACTAGTCTATGCAAACCCTATCGTTTCTGAAAAATGAAAACATCAGTCCTACTACTACTGGCTATTCTTCTACTTCCAGGCAATGCTATTGCTAAAGGACGTTCTGGTTATTCCAGAGACGTGAAATGTTACAAAGATGTATATCGAGAAGAATATATTCCAGGCACGAGAGAAAGTCCTGGTTATGTTCGCAGGTTTACAAAGAAAAAAGAAATTCCCTGCCAAAGACCAAATAAAAAGTATAATCAACCAACATATCATCCCAGAACAAACTCATCCAATGTAGATGATAACTCATGCATTGAAGGTAGTATTCTCGGAGGTATTGCTGGTGGTGGTGCTGGTGCTGCACTTTCCCGTGGAGATGGTCGTATCTGGGCAATTCCTCTAGGTATTGTTGGTGGTGCATTGGTCGGTTGTCAGGTTGATGGAGGTTGACATAAAGGCAGATACTTAGTATAGTATCTGTATGCCGGTGTGGTGTAATGGTAGCCACGTATGTCTTAGGAACATATTCCGTACGGAGTGAAGGTTCGAGTCCTTTCACCGGCACCTTACGGGTTCAAACTTATTGTGGTAAAAACAAATCTAAATAACTAAAAATGGAAAGGAGCGATGAAGTTCAGACTAGAACAATTCTATTGCCTCTACCAATCCGAAGGGATTCAATTTCCAGTTTTAATGTATGCAATCAATGGGTATCCTTATACATTCGATACCCTACCTCCAGAGGATGAACTTGAACCCGATATAATTCAAGAGATCGCGGAACATAAGAAAATATGGACTGATGAAGACATATACCACTCATCAGTTTACTTAATGCTAGAGGACTGTCACCCCTGCTTTAACGAATTAGATTTAGAGAATCCAGAACTGTTGCCAAAAGATTAGAGCTGTATTATAAATAATAATAAGCACTTGATATATACAATGGGCACATCTAATAGTCATAAAGAGGCAATGGAGGAGTGGGGAAGAAATGAAAGACAAAAAAATATTAAAAAGTATTTAACTTCCCCAAAGCATTGTAAAGAGTGTGGTAGTCCGATTCCTTACGAAAAAAGAAATACAAATGTTTTTTGTAGTTCAAGTTGCTCTGTATCTTATAGCAATAAAAGAAGAGCAGCAGCAAAACCGAATTGTATAGTCTGTGGAGTAGAATGCAAATCAAAAAAATCTACATATTGTAGCACAAAGTGTCAGCACGCACATAAAAATGAAGTTAATTTATCTTTATGGAAAGAGACTGGAATATATCCGGGAAAATCCTTAGTTAAAAGATATCTATCAGAAAAGAAGAGTGGATGTTGGAACTGCGGTATAGTTGATTGGATGAATAAACCAATAGTTCTGGAACTAGAACACATTGATGGTAATGCATATAATAATCAAGAAGACAATCTTTCTCTCCTATGTCCAAATTGCCATTCTCAAACCCCCACATATAAAGCAAAAAATAAGGGGAATGGTAGGGTAGCAAGAAGAGAGAAGGCAAAACAAGATTATTACAGGTCTATTGACAAATAATTTGTTTATGTTATAATAAATAAATCTACCGCCCCCATAGTTGTAGTAGTTAAAACAGCCGCCTTGTAAGCGGCAGTCGCGGGTGCAAATCCTCGCTGGGGGCTTTAAAAAAATAAATAGTCAGAAAGTATTATGAAAACTTTCAATCATTTTAAAGAAGACATCGATAAAAGAAGAGAGCAGATTGCTGCTGTTGGTGATAAGAAAAGGGCGATGGAAGTTCAAGACCGAGATAACGTAACCCAGCAGGCAAAACTCAAACAAATGTCTAGCAAGTTGAAAGATCAAGTTAAAGGGGAGATCTATAAGGAGTTGGGTATTAAATGAAAATTAATCTTTGGTACTCTAAAAATATGGGTCAGTGGAGATGGACTCTCTGTGAACAATTTGATAATGGAAAAACAAAACTAGAACAACATTCTGGGCAGAGAGAAGAACTTCGTCCAGCAATGGAAGATATCGCAAATACGGTAGAATATCTTATGAGTAAATGCTAACATTTATAGGTAGTTTTACTTATTTTTTTATAGATAGTGTATAATCTACAAGTAGAACAATGAGATGTTCTAACACAACTCTGTTCATAGCTTTTATCATGTTTATTGTATTCATTATACATTCACTATCCACTGATCTAGAATGAAAAATTTTATTCTATTCCTTGTTACTCTAACTGCTATTTCTACGGTTGAAGTTTATACCGAGATTATTTTATCCACGATTCATTAAGAACATAAATAATCCAACGGAATGTAGTGTTAAAGTATCATGGGTCTTAGTAGACTGGATAATTTTCTTAAGAATAATCGTGGTGTCATTCTTTATGTTAATCCTAGCGATAGAGATGCAACAGATAGCATAGAGAACCAAGGTAATTCACTTGCAAAACCTTTTAGAACGATTCAGAGAGCATTGCTTGAAGCAGCAAGATTCTCTTATCAATCTGGTGAAGAAAATGATAGGTTTAGTAAGACCACCATTTTCTTGTATCCAGGAGACCATTACGTAGATAATCGTCCTGGATACATTCCTACGGGAGCAAATCAATACTTTGAAAGATCTGGTTTGCAGAAAAATGAGTCATTAGAGTTAGATAATAAGAGTAAACTTAGTTTAAATTCAAAAGATAATATTCTTTATAAATTCAATAGCATACATGGTGGAGTTATTGTTCCAAGGGGAACATCCATTGTTGGTTATGATTTAAGAAAGACAAGAATTAGACCATTATATGTTCCAAAATCAAATAATTCTAATATTAAAAGAACTGCAATCTTCCGTCTGACCGGAACAACCTATCTCTGGCAGTTTTCTATATTTGATGGCGATCCAAATGGACTTGTGTATGGTGATTATGCGTCAAATGAGTTCGTTCCAAACTATTCCCACCACAAATTAACATGCTTTGAGTATGCTGATGGTGTAAATGCTGTTGATATTAAAGATACCTTCTTAACATATTCTAGTGAAAGAACTGATCTTGATATGTATTATGAGAAGGTTGGTGTTGCATATGGTATAGCAAGTGGTCGTCCCATTTCTCCAGATTTCCCATCATCTCAGGTAGACATTCAAGCAAAGGTTGACGAATTTAGAATCGTTGGATCTCTTGGTGAAGAAGTTGGAATTACAAGTATTAAGGCAGGTGATGGTGTTATCACCAGCAATGAAATTACTGCAACTCTTGCTAGAAGTGTTTCTAGTCTTGATGTTGATACTCCAATTCGCATTGAAGGAGTTGGTTCAACTGGATATGATGGTCAATTTGTTGTTAGAGATGTAGTTAGTTCAACTGAAATTAAATATCGTGTTCAGAGTGCTCCAATCAATCCACTTCCATCAGTTTCTGGTGCAACTTTAAACATTAGCGTTGATACTGTTACTTCTGCGTCACCATATATCTTTAATATCTCATTGAGATCTGTCTTTGGTATGTGTGGACTTGATGCTGATGGAGGAAGAGCAAGTGGATTTAAATCCATGGTTGTAGCTCAATTCACTGGAATTGGTCTTCAAAAAGATGATGATGCTTTTGTAAAGTATAACTCTATAACTGGACAATACGAAGATAGAAATGTTCCTGGAAATGAAAATCTCCACACAGATTCCAGAGCAGTTTACAAACCAGAATTTGAAAACTTCCACATCAGATGTAGTAATAATGCAATCCTTCAACTAGTTTCTGTCTTTGCGATTGGATATGCCGAGCACTTCGTTGCAGAATCTGGTGGAGACCAATCAGTTACAAACTCAAACTCTAACTTTGGTGCAAAAGCACTGATTTCAAGAGGTTATAGGAACACAGCATTCCCACAAGATGACCTCGGAAATATTACTCACATCATTCCGCCAAAGTTTATTGAACCTAATAATCCAATCAATATTGAGTTTACATCGATTGACGTATCTAGAACTGTTGGTGTAGGTTTATCTGGACACTTATATCTGTTCAACGAAACAAATCCAGACGTTGCACCAGAAAATATCATTCAGGGATTTTCTATTGGTTCAAATGCTAGCGATAGACTCAAAGCACTTCTAACAGTTTCAGGAATTACAAGTGAGTTTTCGGCACGTATTACAATGCCGGTCCCTTCACACTCAACGTCTGATATAACTGCAAATAAAGTATCCGTAGTTGGTCAAAGTCCTACGGGAATCAATAGCATTACTAATAATATAATTACACTCACAGAAGATCATAATTTCTTCGATGGAGAATCTGTAAGAGTTTATTCTAACACTGGTCAGATTCCAGATGGATTGAAAAACAATAAAATTTACCATGTAATTGCTAGTGGATCTGGAATTACAAGTACATCGCAGATTAAACTTGCAGCAAACCTTAATGATGCATTTGCGGGTGCTTCAGTTACATATAACAATTCTGGAGGAACTATCGAAATTGTTAGTAGAGTTGTTGATAAGAGACCTGGAGAACTTGGACATCCAGTCCAGTTTGATACAACTTTCAACCAGTGGTACATAAACACATCAACTGAAGAATCAGATACTCTATATCCTAGAATTGCAAGTGCTGGTGTATCTGGCATTGGTGCAGCAACTCCAAGAACTTTCTTCACTAGGATACAAGATAATAGAAATGCAATCGATAGTGTCTACAGAATTCGTTACGTAATTCCAAAAGAGGCTGTAAATGCAAGACCTCCTATTGATGGTTTTGTTCTTCAAGATAGCAGCAACACTTCTGGATTTACTACATCAATTATTCAAAAGTATTTCCCAGATACAACAGCAACACTTTCTGATCCAACCGAGATTCGTAAGTTCAACTTTATTGCAGGTGCTGATTGGAGTTTAGGGACTGCAAATATTGAAACCGAAATTCCACATTATCTTCAAATAGGAGCATATGTTGAACTGAAGAACATTAAGAGTACTAACAACACAGTTGGTGCTGGTGCAAGTGGATTTAACGGCATCTATCCTGTCGTTGGTATTTCGAGTGCAAAACACTTCTCTGTTGGTATTACAACAGATCCAGGAACATTTACCAACAACACATCACAAAGAGACACAAATCTTCCAAGATTTATTCAAAAAGACTATAAAGAAACATTCTCAATCTATCGTTCAAAACAATTTAAAGAATATATTGAGGGACAACAGGATGGTGTGTACCACATCCTACTAATCAACAATTCAAATAGACCAAAAGCTGCTCCATTTACTGGATTGAAATTCTCTCAACCAATTATCAATTTCTATCCACAACTTGATAAGGACAATGCAAACTCAGATCCAAAATCATCTGTTTCATTTGCACTCCCAAATCCAATTGGAGAGGTTGTTATAAGTGATCCAAGAGATAGTGTAAGTAGAGAAGCACTTGATAAAGGATTGCAGGCAATTGGTGTTGGTGCTGGTATCACTGATATCGTATCTACTTCAACAACTTCACATACAATTTACTATAAGAATGAGCACAGACTGAATAGAGTTGAAAAGGTTGGTATTGTTAGTGCTGGTGCAAACTATGGTAGTGGTGGAGGAACTGAATATTTCTATAATGCAAAACTAGTTGCTATTGGAAATTCAGTTACAGGCAAACACGCAACAGCAAAGATTAAAGTTGGAACTGGTGGCACAATTGCTTCTGTCGAGATTATGGACGGAGGAAGTGCATATGGAATTGGTAATACTCTTGCAATTGTTGGTGTTACAACCTCTGCCAATCATGTCGTTGGTGTTGTAAGTGTAACATCGATTTATAGCAATGAGAATAGTCTCGTAAGTCTGGCAGGTATTCCTATAAAGGCATTTGACGGATACAATAATAACTATCGTGTTGTTGGAGTTACAACTGGCGATACTACAAGAGTTGATGTAAAATCATTTGAAGATATTCCAGCAGCAGCACTTAATCCAACTGGACTTGGACCAGCAGCAACAGCATTTGCTTCTGCTTATGTAAACGATCAAGCAATTCCAGTAAGTAGCATTGAATATGATCCATCTGTTGGAATAGCAACAGTAACAACAACAATTTCTCATGGTTATCAGGTAGGAAATGGTATTGAAATTGCTGGTGCAAATGAATCTGTTTATAATCAAAGAGTTCCAATTGGAGAAATTAAAAGCTTAAATACCTTCAGTGTTAATCTTGGAATTGGAAATTATGCTCCTCCATTGACTGGAGAGGTATATGCAGTAACTGATGCTCTTAACATCCGTGCAAATGGTGGAAATCTTACAGAAGAAAATGAGAATATTGGTGGAAGACTTACTCCACCATATGGAGATATTCGAACCACTCTATCTGTTTCAATTGGAAACATGACGGATGACAATATAAGCGTAACTAACTCTGACAATATCAACTTCCAGATAGGTGATTACTTGCTGATTGATGATGAAATTGTAAGAATTAAGCGTTCAGTTATTCCTGGCGATTCTCTCAGAGTATTCCGTGGAGTTCTTGGAACTAGAAGAAAAATGCACGTTAATGGATCTGTTGTTAAGAGAATCCGTGTTCTTCCAATTGAACTTAGAAGAAACTCATTTATTAGAGCATCTGGTCATACTTTTGAGTATGTTGGTTTTGGTCCAGGAAACTATTCGACTTCAATTCCATCAAAGCAAAATAGATCTCTGAATGTAAGAGAGAAGTTCTTGGCACAATCATCCAAAGAAAATGGTGGATTGGTTGTCTATACTGGTATGAATGATGCTGGTGAATTTTACATTGGAAACAAGAGAGTAAGTTCTGCGACTGGTAAGGAAGAGGTTGTTGATGCACCAATCCCAACAATCACTGGTCAAGATGTAGGTCAGGATGATATTAACACTGGATTTGATGTTCTGACTCCACTACAAGCAAATATTACTCGTTCAATTCGTGTTGAGGGTGGACCAAGTAATGATATTGTCTCGGAATTTGATGGTCCAGTCCTATTCAATGAAAAGATTACTTCAACATCAATGAAAGGTGTTCAGGTTTCCTCCTTGTTAATTCAAGGTGAGCAGACTATCTCTAGAAAGTATACGGTTGGTATTGCTACCCCAACAAATGCTGGAACAGTTGGAGATGTCGTCTTTAATGTAACTCCAGAAAATGGTGGTACTATTGGATGGGTCTATACCACAGGAAACGAATGGAAATCTTTTGGTAATATCTCTCATTGATTAAAATTTTATAAATAAACCATGGAGGGGAAAGTGAACCTCAGGAGAACCAATGGGAATTAACAAGAACTTTACCGTCAAGAACGGAATAGAAGTAAACACTGATTTAATCTATGCGAGTGCAGAAACTCGTAAGGTTGGTATTGGTTCAACTATTCCAGAGTATGATTTAGAGGTAAGAGGCGGAATAGGTGCTACTAATTTAACACTCACTGGGTCAGCAAGTTTCTTAGATAGTGTTAATGTTTCTGGATTTACAACTGTAAATGACCTAAACATCACTGGAAATCTTGCTGACGTTGCGAATGCAAATATAACAGGTATTGCAACAATCAATACTTTATATACTTCTGGTGGTAATGTTGTTGCCGGTTTTGCAACTGTTACCGATCAAATCATTGTAAGTGGTGGAGCATCATTCTCCGGCATTACAACAATTAACACTCTATATTCCCTAGGTGGTAATATAATTGCAGGAGTTGCTACAATAACCAAACTCGAATCCTCAGGAGGATCTATTGTTGCTGGTATTGTAACAGTTTCTAGTGAACTGGATGTTAATGGCGATGCATCAGTTTCTGGTGATGTATCAGTTTCTGGTGTTGCAACTGTAAATACTTTATATACTTCTGGTGGTAATATCGTTGCAGGTATTGCAACAGTAACCACATTATATTCCTCGGGAGGTAATATTGTTGCTGGCGTTTCAACGCTTGGTATTGCAACAGTAACTAGTTTAAACTCCTCAGGAGATGTATCAATCCTTGGTGATACATCGGTAGTAGGTAGTGCATCTTTAAGTAGTTTAGATGCCTCTGGTAATGTAACAATATCTGGTATTACAACACTAACTGATTTAAACTCTTCTGGGGATGTAACAGTCTCTGGAGATGCTTTAGTATCTGGTATTGGAACTATTAATACTTTATATTCTTCGGGAGGTAATATTGTTGCTGGCGTTTCAACACTTGGTATTGCAACAGTAACTAGTTTAAACTCCTCAGGAGATGTATCGATCCTTGGTGATACCACTATAGCACGTCTAAGTTCTTCTGGTGACGCAGTATTTACAGGAATCTTAACAGCACATACGTTAAACTCTGTTGGAGATGCATCATTTACTGGTATTACTAGTATCAATACATTAAATTCCTCAGGTAATGCAACATTTACAGGAATCTTAACAGCACATACGTTAAACTCTGTTGGTGATGCACTATTCAGTGGTGTTACAACTACAACTAGTTTAACATCTGTGAATTCAGTATTCAGTGGTATTACAACTACAAATCATCTAGAATCTGTTGATTCAAATCTAACGGGTATAACTACCATTAGTAACTTAGCATCTGGTATATCTACCGAATTTGTTGCTGCTGCTGGAATTCAATCTGGTGGAGTTACTATTGGAACTGCAACAACTTTAAACTTTGTGGGGTCTGGTGTTACTTCGGTCACTATTGCTGATAATGTAGCAGAGGTCTTTATTGGAATCTCAACCGTCATCTATGAAAAGCAAGTCAATATTGTAAGTGTTGCAACTTCAGAATTCAATTTTGATTACAATCCCGGTGCAACTGAAGTATATTATAATGGTTCAAAATTAGTTGGTGGAACTGACTATGCCGCAACTGATGGAAGTGTTATTCAATTAACTTTTGATGCAGTGTCTGGAGACACTGTTGAAATTATAACATTTACAAATACTATAGCATCTCTCGACAGATCATTCTGGTCCAGTTATGCTTCCGGTATTTCTACAACATCAAATGTTAAGGTTGGTGTTAATACTTCGGCAGGAGTCGTCCTTACATCAGCAAATGGAACTAATTATCGTTTGTATGTTGAAAACGACGGGACTCTAAAAACTGAATTAGAGTCTTAAAACTCACATATATATCAGAACTATATTCACCAATAAATAACTAAAAACTTACACCATGTCAAGAGCAAGAGATCTAGCGGCGCTAGTAACACCAAATCTGTTCAATCAAGATGACACCCGATCGCAAGTTGGTTTGGGTACGACTGATATTGGTGCAAAAATTCAAGTATCTGGTGCAGTCTCTGCAACCTCATACTATGGTGATGGTTCCAATTTGACGGGAATTGTACTCCCTAGTGATAGTGACCAGACATTTGATAGTCTAAACATAACTGGAATCGCAACTATCAATCAACTTTCTGTTGGAAGCACGGTTGATAATCTAACTCTAAATCACACCACTCTGACTGGAATCACGACGATAGGTGGTACTCTTAGTGTTGGTAATAGTGAAGGAAATCACGGTCAATATGTAATTTCTACAGGCATTGGAGTAACATGGATTGATCCTATTCAAATTAGGACGGATCAGGAGTTTACTGCTACTCCAGGACAAACTTTATTTACTTTCGATCACGATCCAGCAGGTCTTGATGTATTCAAAAACGGTCTAAAATTAGCAGACTCTGCATATAATTCTGATGGTGGAACTGTAGTTACTCTCACATCTGGTGCATCTGGCGGAGATATAATTCATTTGGTCGGATATGGTGTTTCTGCAAACTCGGGAACATTTGGAAGTTTAACCGTCAAAAATGGTGGCACAGTTAAAGGAAATCTTGGTGGAATCAAGGTTGTTGATTTTGTTGGAGAAGATATAGTTGTAACTGGAGCTGGTGTAAGTGCAAAGGTTACTATTCCACCAAGACAAGGATTTATAGACACATCAGATACAAGATTGTCGATTAAATATAGCAACGTTGGTGGTGGGACAACCAATTTCCCATTTACTGGAATTGCAACAGGGATAAACAATAGAAATACTACGGATGTATTTGTTGATGGTGTAAAAATAAAACCAGAAAATATTGATTACTCATCATCATCATTTGTTCAAATACCAGCAGTATCAGCAGGAAGCACAGTAGAAGTTTTTACATATCCAGAAACTGCAAGAGTATCTATTGGCGATACATTAGATGCTACTGGAATTGTAAGACTACAATCTAGTATTGGTGAAGACGTATCAACAAAACCATTTGATGTCTACTATTATGGTTCTTCTGGTACTGGATCTAGAAAATTAAAGGATGGTACAGAGTATAATTCATCATTTGGTGACGTTATTATTGTAACTGGGGCAGATAGCACAGATCATTATGAAATCTTTGGTATTAATGATGGTTCAAGACTTGGCATATCAACATCAACTGCAACTGCAGGTCAAACAGTATTTACAACACCATCTACTTTTACTGCAAGTAACGTTGATGTCTTTATAAATGGTATTCGTTTACGTGACGAAGACTATACTGTTTCTGGAGCATCACAAATTACACTGACTGCTGGTGCTTATGCGGATGATCATGTTCAAATCTTTGAATATACGCCATGGGCAAGAACTGGAGTCACAACGATTACAGCAGGTGCAGGACAAACTGAGTTCACAGTTGGAGCATCAAGTGCAGCAACAGATAATGACGTTTATATCTCTGGTATTAGATTAAGTAGCGCAGAGTTTAATGTTATTGGACTAGGAAATACAATTCAACTTACTTCTGGAACACTTCTCAATGAAGTCGTTACAGTTGTTGGTTTTGCAACGACTGCAAGAACTGGACTTGCAACCAACTATTCTAACAGCAGTTTTGTACCAGGACATCAAAATCTCATTCCTGTTGCAAATTCTGCTGGAGCACTTGAAGTATTTGAAAATGGTGTTCTTCTAAACGATGCGGATTATACTCCAGATAGTGATGGGTATACTGCAGATAATGAATTTAGAATCTTAATTACTGCTGCTTTCAGTGTTTCGGAACATGTTGAAGTCGTACAATATAATCATCTAGGTAATCAGAGAGCAAGAACATCTACTAGCATTACTCCATTCGATGGGCAGTCAGTATTCCCATTCCTCTATACTACAGATCTTGTTGACGTATTCAGAAATGGATTTAAAGTTATAAGTCACGACTATAACAGTGAATCTCAGACTGAAATTGACTTCCTTAACTATACATTATCAAGCACAGATCACCTTGAATTGATTTCCTATACCCCAATCAGATTTACTGATTTTATAAAGGTTGAGAATGGTCTCTATAATTTAGCAACTGGTGTTGGAATTGGAACGGAATCAATAGATTATCAATTAACTGTTGGTTCTGTAGGTTCTTCGGGAACATCATTATATGTAAATGGTGATGTAACAACAACAGGTGTTGTTAATGTTGGAACTGGAACCACGATTGAAAGTGGTGCTATTCATGTAGGATCTGGGGTAAGTGTTACTGACTCTGGTTTCTTTGTCGGAAGCAATACTTTTAACAGTTCAGGACTTAACCTAGCAACTGGAGTCGTTACTGCTTCCAGTTTTGATGGAACAATATCTACAGCAACTAACGCGAATGTAGCAACAGTTGCTCTTGGATTCACTGGAGATGGTTCTATTAATACTTCAGGAGCTATTACGGCATCTAGTTTTACTGGTAATCTAACTGGTAACGTAACAGGAACAGCAACTACAGCAACAACTGCAACGACATTAGCATCTAATTCGAGTGTAAACACCTCTGGTATCATCACTGCTGCTTCAGTAACTGCTACAACCTTTACCGGAAACTTAACCGGTAATGTAACAGGAACGGCAACTACAGCAACAACTGCAACTAGTTTACCTGGTGATATTAATATCAACACTACAGGTATTATTGGAGCATCTGCTATTTCTGCAACTAGTGGTTTTGTTGGTAACTTAACCGGTACTGCATCCAATGCAAGTGAAGCAACAGTTGCTCTAGGATTTACTGGAGATGGTTCTATTAATACTTCAGGTGTTATTACAGCAACTAGTTTTACGGGAGACTTAACTGGCAATGTTACTGGAAATGTAACAGGAACAGCAGATGCAGCAACAACTGCAACGACATTAGCATCTAATTCTAGTGTAAACACCTCTGGTATCATTACTGCTACTTCTTTCACCGGAGACTTAACTGGTAATGTTACTGGAAATTTAACAGGAAGAGCAGATGTAGCAACAGTTGCTCTTGGATTCACTGGAGATGGTTCTATTAATACTTCGGGTGTTATTACAGCAACTAGTTTTACGGGAGACTTAACAGGAACAGCATCAACAGCAACACTTGTTGCTGGATTTGCTACTGATTCCTCCATCAATACTTCAGGTATTATTACTGCTGCTTCATTTACTGGAGATCTAACAGGAAATGTTACTGGAACAGCATCAACAGCAACACTTGCTCTTGGATTCACTGGAGATGGTTCTATTAACACTTCTGGTATTATTACAGCATTTTCTATAACTGCTGGTTCATTTATTGGAACTGCAACCGAAGCAACAGTTGCTCTAGGATTCACCGGAGATGGTTCTATTAACACTTCTGGTATTATTACTGCTGCTTCATTTACTGGAGACTTAACTGGTAATGTAACAGGAAATGTAACTGGAACAGCATCAACAGCAACACTTGCTCTTGGATTTACAGGAGATGGTTCAATTAATACTTCAGGTATTATTACTGCTGCTTCATTTACTGGAGATCTAACAGGAAACGTAACTGGAACAGCATCAACAGCAACACTTGCGATTGGATTTGCTACTGATTCCTCTATCAATACAGTTGGAATTATTACTGCTGAGTCGTTTGTATCCAATGGTGATGTTACACTCGTTGGTGATAACAATATTCTTGGTATTGGAACTGGTTATAGCGTAGGTATTGGCAGCACTCAACCACAACAAGAACTTGATGTTATAGGAACGATTCGTGCAACTTCATTTGTTCATTCTGATGGAAGATTGTTTGCTTCGGATGTTGCACAGGTTGCTATAGCACTTACAGAAGATGCTAGTGTAAACACTACTGGAATTATTACTGCTGCTTCATTTACTGGTTCTGGTGTCGGACTTACAGATCTTCAAGCAAGTCAACTTACTGGAGCATTACCTTCACTTGATGGTTCTGCACTAACAGGTGTTGTTGGTTCTGGTAGTGGAGTCATTATTCAGGATGATGCTACTAATGTTGGAACTGCTGGAACAATTAACTTCGGAGATAATATTGCTGCTTCATTCTCCAATGGAACTGCTACCGTATCTGTTACAAACTTTGTTACTAGTGTTAACTTCCTAGACAATATAGAAGCAAACTTTGGCAATTCTTCAGATGGACGTATTACATACACAAATTCTGATGATACATTCTCTGTAAAAGTCCCTGGTGGGACTGGTGATCTTGTTCTTGGTGCTGGTCCAGAAGTTAGAATTACTAACGAGGATGGTACAATTGATAGAGCAGTGTTTACTGGTGCTGGTGTAAGTGTAACTGGTGGTGGTACATTTACTGGAATTGTCACTGCATCATCTCTAGAGTTACAATCTACTGATCAATTCTTGATTGTAACTAGAATGACCACAGCACAAAGAGATGGAGTTGCATCAACAACTGCTGGTTCAATTGTATTCAATACAACAACCAATAAGCATCAGGGTTACGATGGTTCTTCTTGGAATGACCTCTATTAATTGTATCAATAAAAAAACAATAAATAAATACACGTAAAAAAATTATTTTAAGAATGTCAAACTATAACGTAGAGTTATCGCAACTTGCAAGATATGTAACTATTGATGATACAAACCAACACATTAGTTTTGGTTCAACGGTATCCAGTTTGAACGTGAAAAATTCGGCACTGACCGTTGATGGTGATCCTGCTGCTAGTGTTATTAGTGAATCAACAACTTATTATGTTACTGTGAATAATCTCACTGAAAGAGATGGTACTTTATCAAAACCATGGAATTCACCAACTGAGGCAGCAGAATACTTATCACAAAGACGTATTAAGAGTGGTGTAACAGTTACAGTTTCAATTAATAGCGGAACTTACCTATTCACTTCTCCAATTAGATTGGATCACCCACAAGGTTCACAAATTAAATATGTTGGTACAGCACCAACAACAACAAAACCAAGAGGTGCTACACTGAATGGTGGTGGAACTAGAGGTTACACTGTAGGAACTGAAGCAACTAATGATGTTACTCTAAGAAATTATTACACGGTAATATGGCAGTTTAATTCCACTACGGGAATCTTAGTTGGTCCAGAGTCCACTCTTGTTCTGCAAAATATTCTTATTCGTGGAAATTATGTTGCAAATGATCCAGATTCTACAGATGCAATCAGAGTTCAGAATGGAAGAGAAGGTGGTTTAGGTGGTTCTATTGAACTAATTGATTGTGCAATTCATAACTTTGCTAATAGAGGAATTGCTCTTGTCTTTGGTGGTTATGCAACATTGCGTGACGTATCTATCACTAATTGTGGAGGAGGTATTGGTAATTCTTCTGGGGTTATTCTTGGTGACTTGGGTACAGCACCCGACCAAGTTTCAAATTTGACAATATCTAATAACATGAATAATGGAATCACTCATACAAGAAATGCTACAGGTCGCTACAAAGGTTCATATATTGCTAATAATGGCGGAAGTGGAATAGATTTGGTTGAGAGTTCTTCTTGTCGTGCGTCAAAATCAACAATCACTAATAATGGCAAAAAAGGAGTTGTAGTACAACAAAGTGGTTCAGTTCAACTTGGTGCTGCCACAGTAACTGGTAATGTACAACAAGATCTATTCGCACTTTCAAATTCATATATAGATTTCCGGTCTTTCGCTGGCACAGCAACTGCAAATAAAGTATCTCCTTTCTTTAATACAACAGGGAATAACGGGTCATTTATTCAAAACTAATACATAAAATCATTTCTTTTCTCACATCTCACACTATCAGGTAAAATCAATGGTAATTATAGTTAGAAACACTGGAACAATAGAAGAAGCAGTAATGTTCTATACTACACCAGAGTGGACTCATGCTATTAATATGCAACATGGTGCTGGTATTGGTTACACCGTAGCAGATACTGTTATGAATACTCATAACATTCTCGGAATATCATCAGAAACAGATCCAGTCACAGGTGTAGCATCAACTGAAATTCCTCCAATGACACATAATGAGGTTATTGCTGTTAAGATTGGAAACAGTTTTAATATCGCTGCATAAAAAATCATTATATTTTTTCACCCTATCGAGTAAAATCAATGGTAATTATAGTTAGAAATGACGAAGCAGTAATGTATTTCACTGATTCAGAGTTTTCAGATGCGACTGGAATGATGCACGGCAGTGGATTTGCTGGTGTGGGTTATACTGTACCGAATAATGTGATGAATACTCATAATATTCTTGGGATATCATCAACCTATGATGTTGTCACAGGTATAACTTCGACTGATGGTGTAGAACCAATGACACATAATCAGGTTGCTGCTGTTGCTATTGGATCTAGTTTTGATATTCCAGCATAAATAAACATACACAAAAAGTTTATCAAAGAATGGGAAACTATAACGTCGAAATATCACAACTTGCAAGAAATGTATCAGTGGCTGATACATCGCAATTTATTGGTATTGGAATTACAGATCCTTCACAAAAGTTAGAAGTTTATGGTAACCTATCTTTGGTAGGTAAAATTATTGCTGGTAATAGAAATCATCTAAACTTAAACTTTGATAATCTTCTAGATTTTAATGCAGAAACAGGAATCACTGCATTTAGACCTATTAACTTCATTGATACTTCAGCAACTGTTAAAATTGCAAGAGTCACTGATAATTTAAATAATGATTCTGCTGTTGAGTTTCAAACTTGGAACTCTGATATAACATTGAATACCTCATATTGGGACATATATGGTGGTTATTATGGAATGGCACTTCGAGATAGATTTCCGGGAAGAGTTAAAAATAGATTATTTGTTGGAACGGGAGGGAATGTATTAATAGGTTCAACTCAAGGTTCTGCTCAAGATTCCGCACTAGAAATTTCTGCTAATGGACCTAGTAATATTCTACAGGTTCAAGGTGATACTTATATTTCTGGAAAAGTACATATTGGATCTAATGAAAATACTGACATTGCTCTTCAAGCAGATGGAAATGTAAGAGTTGGTTTCTCTACAACATCAAACTATATTGCATTTCACGGCACATGGTGGGATGGAGCATCATCACCAGGAGTAGATCAATCTGCATCTAGAACAAGATACACAAATACTTTTCTTGGAGAAAGGATTTTTACATCTGGTGAATTTCCAGATCCTCTTGGAGAAAACGCAGAATTACTCATCTATAAGGGTAATGACAATGCCCACAATCAATTCGGCACAGATAGAATCCGTTATCTATCTGGATCACATGATTTCCAATTAATACCTAATACTCTTGGTTCTGGAAGTTTTGAAGAAGTTGGAAATGCAACTGGTGTCACCACTGCTCTTACGATACGCGGTAATGGTGGTAGTTCACCCGGAATTACAACAGTAACTGTTTTCGGTGATTTTGTTGTTAATGGAGATTTTGAGAGTGATGTAACTATATCTACTGGTAATTCTATAACTGGTTCTGGTATTGGTTTAACTGGAACAATTGATGCCCCAGATGGAACTTATGGTAGTAGTAGTGCTGCGCTACAAATTACTGTAGCAGATGGAAGAATTAGTAATGTCTCCACAGTCACAATGACTACGGGAGTAACTAATATTGCAGAAGTAATCATTCATGACAATGATGTTTCAGTTGGTACTGCGGGAACAATTAACTTTGGAAGCAATCTAACTGCATCTCCTGCATCTCTTGGTATTTCAACTATATCTGTTAGTGGTTCTCTCTTTTCTTACGATCAGGCAACAAATCAACTGCAACAGTCTACAGGTACTAATGTAACATTACCTTTAGCAGGAACAGGTAATAATCAAGACGGTCTCTTATCTCATGAAGATAAAACCAAACTAGATGGTATTGCTCAAGGTGCTGAAGTTAATGTTCAAGCAAATTGGACTGCTACTTCTGGTGATTCTTTCATTCAGAATAAACCAACATTAGGTACTGCTGCTGCAACAAACTCTACCGATTATGCAACTGCTGCACAGGGAGCACTTGCAGATAATTCGACACAAATCATTTCTACAAATACCACTTTCTACGTTTCAAATACTGTGGGTGATGATAATAACGATGGATTAAGTTCAAGTTCTCAATGGGAAACAATACAAAAAGCAGCAGATTATTTGTCTGTAAGACGCATCAAGAATGGTGTTAGATGCACAGTTTTAATTGCTGCTGGAACTTATACTTCTTCAGTCCCACTTAATCTAGATCACCCACAGGGTGAATCAATTGTTTATAAAGGTGCTACACCATCAGGAACTAAACCAGTAGGAAATGCATTAAAAGGATCTAGTGGAACTGCGATTAGAGGTTATACTGCAGCATCTCAATTATATAATAATGGTTTATTACAAGCATATTACAATACTACATTGCAATTCAATTCTTGTAGTGGTATTGTAATTGGTCCAAACGCTAGCGTTTGCCTTCAAAATATTCTGCTTCGTGGGAACTTTGCGAAAGGTGAGAAACATGGTGTTCTCTTGAGAAGTGATTCTGGAGCATTTAAAGGATCAGGAGGCACAGTTTCTATGAGTAACTGTGCAATTCATAATTTTGGAAATTCTGGACTTTATCTTGTATTTGGTGGATTTGCCAATCTTGCAAATGTAACAATCACTAATTGTGAGGTAGGTATTCTTAACGCATCTGGA
>Ga0208547_1000137_pt1 | contig 36838 bp, 32 predicted proteins | sample DEB08_DNA_5_FD_185501 | JGI IMG/M metagenome (GOLD analysis project Ga0208547, IMG submission 185501) | Aqueous microbial communities from the Delaware River and Bay under freshwater to marine salinity gradient to study organic matter... | ecosystem: Environmental > Aquatic > Marine > Coastal ...
CTGTGGTAACAGAACCTACACGGAAGAACAGGGAAAGAATGTTACCGTGGAAAGATTGATGCCAACTCCTTACAAGATGACGTGTAAGTTGGATATCTGGACTTCCAACACGGATCAAAAATTACAACTGCTAGAACAGATAATGGTATTATTCAATCCAGCATTTGAAATACAAACCAACGACAACTATGTTGACTGGACTAGCCTAAGTGTTGTAAGGCTTACGGGAATGAATTTTAGTTCTCGAAGCATACCAGCAGGAACCGATTCGGATATTGATATCTGTTCCGTAGATTTTGAAATTCCGGTTTGGATATCTCCACCGGCAAAGGTTAAGAAACTAGGTGTAATTAGGAGCATCATAGCAAACATATTCACTGAAGAAGGGGACGTTAAGAATTTATCCAGCCTAGTTTACAATCAGTCGATTTCAAATGTTGCTTTTGTTAATCCAAGATATCCCGTGTTGCTGTTCAAGGCAAACAACGGTAACCCTAATGATTATGAACTAACAATAGTGGATCAGAATGCTGCCATACAGAGCCTTGGACTTGACAAGAAAGAATTTACTGATGATAGGAAACTGGACTGGAATGCGGTACTTGCCGCTCTTGGCAGTTTTACGGAAGGACTCAGCACCATACACTTCCAGCAACCAAATGGTGAAGAAATTACGGGCACGTTTGCAATCAATCCTGTTGACAACTTCATACTGTTGGTTAGTATTGACAAGGATTCACCCGGATGGACGGAAAACACTCTTGTTATAAGTCCACAGTATCCTACGGGCAAGGGAACATTTGATGCAATTATTGATCCAACAACATACAATCCCATCGCCAGACTAAATGGTATTAACAACATTCCAACAGGACATCGATTCCTCATACTTGAAGACGTAGCGGATAACGCTGCTGGATGGAAGAACAAGGATGGAACAAACACACAGGTTAAGGCAAATAGCGTGATTGAATGGAATGGAAGCAGTTGGGCAGTCATATTTGATCCTGCTACCGTTGAGGATTTTACCTATCTATCAAACATTACCACTGGAATACAGTACAAGTGGGACGGCATACAGTGGCTCAAATCATTTGAGGGAGAATACGCACCAGGTTACTGGAGACTTGATCCGGAAGGTGCATAAGTATTCGTATGCAAAAACGAGTAGGACTATTATATCTATCACTTGATTCACGAAGAATTTTACTAATTCTTGAAAACGAAAAATGGACCGTTCCTACATTTGCGTTACAGAAGTCGGTAATTGAGGATAGTGTTGATTTACAACAAAAATTCGCCAAGGGTAAAATACTTCCGATTGAACTGTATCTATCAAAAGATAAAGGATTTGAATATGGCACCTATATCTGTTTGGTAAACAATGAATTTATTACAAAGACTGTTCCAACATTTTGTTGGTGCGATTTGAACTATCTACCCAAGAATGTTCATACTGGATTAAGAAGCACATTAAATAATAGTCTTATTAGAACAAAAATAGAAACTGTATTGGAGTTAGAAGATGCTATCACTATATAAATCAGAACAATTTCAAAATGATCTTGCTAGATACAAGAATGAAATTGAAAAAATTGATGATTCGGATATCAAAAATAATTGCAATAATTTTCTAAATAAATTAATTCTACTCGTTAAGACTTTCGATAAGGATCATGAACAAATGGTTTTTTCAAGAGAAATACGTGACAATCAATCCGGTAGACAGGATATTCTAGATGTTAGAAAAGCTCTTGAAAGAAAGATTGAAGAATACAAAAAGATACAAAAAATTAAATCGAAACAAAATTCTTAACGGTGATATTTCCGACCATCGAACCATGCAGTGAACACTGATATCTAAATGAACCTGATTGGTTTGAAGGTATCTTCCAATATAAAACACCTTCAGATTTTCCTTGGGCACTTGCACCAGTGGACACTATTCCACTATTTGATACATGCACCAATCCATCATTAAAGTTCTGTGCAGCAAAATCCTGTATTAGGAATGGATGCGTAGCAGTCAGAGTACCTAGGTTAAACGCAATTGTAGTTCCGTTAATTGCATATATTGTAGGATTATCTGTGTTACCATATTGATCAAATCTATAAGAAGAGCTACCGTTATTGGTTACATCTAACATGGTAATTGCTGGTAGGTATACTTTATCAACGGTAAGTGCTGCTGTATTTACATCAGTCAATCCACTAAAATTAGTAGTTTCGCCCGGTCCAGTAAATGTAATAGTGTCAGTGGAATCATTAGTAGTAATGGTAATGCCGTTTGAACCAACTAGCGTAACTGTGTCAGTGGTAGTATCTGCTGCAACAGTGTTTTGGCCACCCACTGCAATATTGCTAAAAGCATTCTGGTTGGCTTCACCGCTGCCGCCTGCTGCTGTGGCATTAATTGTTAATGAATCAGTACTGGAATCTGTTGTTATTGTAATATTAGTACCGGCAACAACATTTAGAGTGTCTGTTGTTGATTCAGCAACAATGTTGTCCTGTCCTGACACCGCTACAGTGCTAAATCCGTTAGGAATGGTAGGAATAACTACACTGGAAGATGCAGTAACTATGTTCCAAGAAGTGCCATCATACTGCCAGGTAGTGCTGCCTTCTGTAAAAGTATCGTCTGTGTTTGGACTGTCCGGAAAGTTTATTGCCATAATTTTATCCTATCAACTGTATTTAGTATTTTTTGATCCTTATATTTGCTGCATTTTTAATGCTTAATCTTGAAACAATTTTTCTTTTACCTGTCTTAAATCTAGCATCAAAAACTCCTTGGTACAAGACTCTAGCGGCACTTCCTTCTAGGCTTCTATAATCAGTCCAGTTCGCATCATTTGGTGTTGTAGATTCCACACCGTAATAAAAATCTGTTGGGTCTTGTTCAGACAGTGCAATTACCCAATCTTTTAGATCTTTCCAAGTCCAATCTCTATTGTGTTCCAAAACGGTTGTTAAGAATCCTGCTGCAACAGGACACGCTGCACTTGTTCCGCTAAAAGTACAATCATTTGCCACACCGCCATTGTACGTAAATCCGTCGTATGTATCGGGCCTATTTCCAACGCTGGTATAACTTTTATTTGCTGCCAACGTTCCGTCTGCCGCCGCATAGACATCTATTTGATTTCCTCTATCGCTATAACCTACCTTAGTTTCAAGAGATCCATTAAAGTTATCATCCAATGCACCTATATTAATTGTTTTATAATCTATGCTACCGTCATCCTTGGTATACATTCCTCCCTGTTGTGGGAATCCTGTCCTATTTGTGGTTCCAGAAACGGCAACACCAAATTCAAAAAGTTCTGAATCTTCCAAAGTTCCGCCATTGGTTATTGTAATATAATTATCAAAGTCAGGGTGTCCGGATTTTACAACCTTTTGATTACTATTACCAGCAGCAACAACAAATATAACACCTTCATCAATCATTTCGTCAAGTGCCGTTGTTAGTGAATTGGTTTTCATCTCACTTTTCCAACGTCCACCGTCACCTTGTGTGCCCATATGGCTTAACCATGCAATACCAGTTTCAGTTGTATATGATACATTGGTAGTTGCACGATGATTATAATATAAGGTTGATGCATTATTAACATTAGCATTAAATGCGCTAGGTGACTTGTCTGAACGATACCCCCAACTGTTAGAACTCAGTGTTGGATCTTTTGCACCATATTCTGGATTGATAGGTTTCATTCTATGGAATAATTTTTGCAGGTCAAATCCTGGTTCGATACCAATGCCCAAAGATCCATATAGATCAATGGTCCATTTATTAGCATTATAGGCCCATCCTTGTGTTCTACCAAACGATAGCGCACCGCACGGCGTACCGTGTTGTCCCTGTGTGCTGGCTGGTTGAACGGTATTATCTCCGTTGCAGTTTGATCTCGTGTAGTTTGAAGTTACTGTTACTGTTCCTTCATTGGCAAATTTAGCACTACGTTGTGAAGCATTGCCCCACCAATCACGTGCTACACTTTCTACAGGAACTATTGTGCCGTCCCAACGTGTTGTAAGCCTATCGGTAACGGTGACATTATATCCTGATGCACCTGCAACTGTTGGATCACCTGTGTCTCCGTCTTGGAATATATTTCTAATAGTAGCAAGTGTTGGTTTACTAATTACCGGAGCAATATACGAATTGTGTAGTGCATAACCTAGAGGGTTATTAGATTGTATGCCTGCTGGTGTACGCATACTATCGCTCCATTCAGGACTAAGGCTTCCGCCTTCCCATAGACTTGAATAATCAAACATACAAAAGTTTAGTAGATACAAATATTCTTTTGCAGCCACTTCGAATGCATCTCCATCAGTTTTAAAAGCATTTCCACCATATCCTGATGGATCCCAGAATCCGCCGTCGTATGCTTCTACCATTGCATTATACAATGGACCAGTGTTCCAATCTGAACTTAAAAAAGGATACAACTTTAATGTTTGTGCATCTAAGCCATGCATATGTATTGTGTGAAATACGTGTTCAATAACTTCTTGTGCATCTTGATCGCCATCGCCTGGTGCTCCACCTGTTGAGTTTAGATACCACACCATATCGTTTTGAACAGTAGCGTCAAACAAGTCTGTTAGGTTCCAAAATATAATGCCAGCATCTGTTAAAAAGTTTGTGCTATAGTCTGCACCAGCACCTCTTGCTACTCTTTGTATTGTTGGTTTGCCTGCATGATATGTTCCTGTGTCACCGCTTAAATTTTGTATTAATGCTCGTTGTGCTGTTTCGTTTATACCTGTGCCTGTTGGATCTGTAAACAGTTCAAACATACGTGCTACTTTTTCAACAAATGCGTCTGGTACTGCTGTTTGTCCTCCAACTCCACCTGCAGCCATAATTCTTACACCATTAACAGTAACTTCACGTTTGAAAAAATCACTGCCATCGCCGACTACATCGATAATTGCGCCATTGTTGTATTCTGGATCAGTACTAGCGTTGAACCATTCTGGATCTATATAGTACGGACTGTCTAGCACTAAATCAAGCACATCACAAGTTCCGTTACCTGGTAATTTATTACCGCCCACGTATCCTCTAGGATGTTCAACAGGTGTTGTTCCGTCACTCACTTGTACACAATTATTCTGGAATTCGGGATGTCCTATCCACATTCCTTCGTCTGCTACAATTAGATCAACATTTCTTCCAGTACCGTATTGAGAGATATTTTGTTCAGGAACGGCAGTATCTGCAAGTGCTCCGTCTACCCAAGGATCTAAATACTGTTGATGTCTGTACAACTGATACCCTGTTCTATTAACATCATTAGTGCTTAAACCACTCACTATTCTATAATTTTTTACCGTTCCAGTATAACGCTGTACTAGATCGGGTCTAACTGCCTGTAATTCATCTTGGGGTGGTTTGTATTCTTCGTATTTAGAATAATCGATATTAATAAATTTTACTCTAGGATCATTCTTTAATTCTAATGCTTCATCATCAGTTAATAAATAGGATCCTCTTGTGGGACTGTGTAATTTGTCGTCATTAACTGAAACCGATCTTGTAGGCACTGCTTCATAGATATTGCCGTCGGCAATTAATTCTGCATGTAGTTCTTGCCATTGCTGTTCTGTATGTGTACCTAATTGGTAATATTTTTCTTCAGCCATGTGTCACCTTAAATTAAGTTAGCCCAAGCACCGTTTTCATAACCTTGAAACTTGTTATCTGTAGTATTATATATTACATCACCATTTTGTGCAGAAAGGAGATCTCTTTCGGTTGTTGTAAATGATGCCATTTTTATTGGGCTTTGAGTAACTATTACTCTAGTTCCTGCTGTCAAATAAATTTCATTATCAGAAAATACTTCAGGTATACCTGAACCTTCACTTTGTATTGCTCCGGAAATAACCAAATCATTATTAACAAACAGTCCATTTTCCACTGTCAAATCACTGCTCATTGTAACAGCAGGAGTGAATACAATACCACTACTATCTGCAGAGTCAATAGTTGTTCCTGAAAACTCGATACTACCGGTTGAACCACTACCCGAAATTGTAATATTGCCTGATCCTAGTATATCAGTGCCGTTAATAGTTTTAATATTTGTGCCACTTACTAGTAATGCTTGTGCATCTGTTATTCCATATCCTGCAAGTGTAGTCGGTGTTACTCCCAAATCAGCAAAATCCACTACTGCATCTGTAATTCCAAATCCTGCAATAGTTGTAGGTTTATCTAAAAGATCATTCCATGATGCAGCTCCGCTTGCATCTTCAAATGTAAATCCGCCTGCACCATCTGTAGTAAGCACTTGTCCTACTGTGCCATCGCTTATTCCTAAATCTGTTAGTGTAGCTGGTACAGGATAAGCTGGTTGTACCCACTGATTGCTGTCTTCATCTTCTACATAAATGTATAATTTTCCTGTGTCTATATTAAACCATATAGCACCGTTTGTAGGACTGGCTGGCGCTGTATCTGATACGCTTACACTAGCCCCACCGCCTGATCCACTGCCTGTTCCTGGAGATGCTGTTGTAATACTGTTACCCATATTAGTGTGTTGACTACACCAATAATATAGTGTGCTTGCTGTTGCACTAGTGACTGTAATTTGTACACTTCTTTGGGCAGATCTAGTAAATCTGTCATAGTATGTTTGTCTATCAACTGCGTCACCATCTAATTTGTAAACTACTCCTAGTGAATATAATGTTCCACCACCTAATAAACCATTAAGATTATCTGCACTAAAATTTAGAGGATGAATATTTGCATCTCCGCCTTCTGGGTTAGGGAAATATTCATTAGTTTGATCGTTTTGATTAAAAATATAAGTGTAACCAATTACAAAATTCAGTTGTGGTTTGTATTCACCGTTAATAAAATACTTATTTCCTGCCTCAATGCCGTCTGGATCTGTTCCAACAGTTACAGTATATTCTACTATAGCCACACCGCTGTCTATAAGATTGTTTTGTAGGTTTTGATTTGTTAGAACGGTATAACCACCCTGAAAGTCTCCGTCATAAAGTCTCAGCGAATTGCTGTCTCTATCAAAAAAGACCTCTCCGCTGTTACCAAAATTTCTATCCAAGAAATCATCTGTTCTTGGTATAATTCTAATTCTATCTACTATAGGTGCTGATGATGACATTTTTTATCCTCTACAACATATTTATCGTTTAAGTAACATGATAATAATCAGTTGACAAAACGTCCGTACTGTAGTATCATAAATATATAACTACGCATATAATGAATGGTATAGAATGACAAGATTAGACGGTAAAGTTAATAAGGGATGGGGATACGAACTGATCTGGGCAACCAACGACAAATACTGTGGCAAAATTATGGTTTTTGAAAAAGCAGGTGCTAAATTTAGCATGCATTTTCACAGAGAAAAAGACGAGACTTGGTATGTAAATTCAGGACAGTTTCTTCTGCGTTGGATAGATACTAAAACTGCAACAGTGCATGAACAAATCTTAAACAAAGGTGATTCGTGGCACAATCCTCCCCTACAACCTCACCAATTAGAAGCTCTAGAATCAATGAGTGAAATATTTGAAGTAAGTACAGCTGATAGTGTCGAAGACAATTATAGAATACTTCCTGGAAACAGTCAGGAAAAATAATGAAAAAAATTGTAGTAAACGGTGCTTTTGATATCCTACATAGAGGTCATTTAGAACTTTTAAATTATGCAAAAAGTTTAGGTGATTATTTGCTGGTTTGTACCGATACCGACTCTAGAATTTCTCAACTTAAAGGTCCAACTCGACCTATTAATTCTCAAAACGATAGAAAATTTTTACTTGAAAGCCTCAAATCAGTAGACGAAGTTGTACTTTTTGATTCAGCAGATGAATTAGAAAATATATTAATTAAATATCAACCAGATGTAATGGTAAAAGGCAGCGAGTACAAAGACAAAAGTATAGTAGGAAGTCAATTTTGCAAACTAATAAAGTTTTATGAGACAGTAAATGGATATTCAACAACACAAAAAATACAAGATATTATTAATAGGAGATAGTTGTATAGATGAATACCATTATGGTAGTTCTGATAGACTAAGTCCTGAAGCACCTGTGCCGGTTTTAAATTATAAACACACAGTTACTAAACCAGGCATGGCGGCTAATGTCAAAGAAAATCTTCTAGCATTCAACTGTGATATAAATTTTATTACTAATCAAGAGAAGATTGTTAAATCTAGATATATTGATTATAGATCTGGTCAACACCTATTACGAGTAGACAAGGAAGATAAAGTTAATCCTTTTGATGTTGCAAGTTTACATAATTTAGATTATGATGCTGTAGTTATAAGTGATTATGACAAGGGATTTGTTACTGAAGAGTTAATTGTAGAAATTAGGAAAAAATATATTGGTCCTATTTTTGTTGATACAAAAAAAATATACCTTGATAAATTTGAAGGATGTTTTGTTAAAATCAATACTTTAGAGTTTAATAGAGCAAAAACATACTGTAATGATTTGATAGTTACTAGAGGAAAAAATGGAGCTGTGTATAAGCAAAAAGAATTTCCTGCACCAATAGTAGAAGTACATGACGTATGTGGTGCCGGCGATACATTTTTATCTGTTTTAGCTTATGCTTATCTACACTATAATGATATAGAACAAGCAATTTATACAGCCAATAATGCTGCTGCGATATCTGTTCAACATAGTGGAGTTTATGTTCTTGATAAAAAGGATATAGATCAAATATGAAAATTTTAATTACAGGTTTTAAAGGATTTATAGGACAAAATTTAGCGTTTTATCTACAAAAAGATCATGAAGTATTAGGTTATGAATGGGATGAAGAAAATTTACCAAATGTAGAAGGTTTTGATTGGGTTATTCATCTCGGTGCTATTTCTAGTACCACTGAAAATGATGTGGATAAAATTATTTTACAGAACTATGAGTTCTCAAAATGGCTTTTTAATCAATGTAATGCTAAAAATGTTAATTTTCAGTATGCATCAAGTGCAAGTGTGTATGGTCCTTATGAAAATTTTAAAGAAGATGATCCCAAACAGCCACAGAGTCCGTATGCGTGGAGCAAATATCTCTTTGATAGATGGATTTGGCGGTTACCTAATCGCAACATAACGGTGCAAGGTTTAAGATATTTTAATGTATATGGTCCTTTAGAAGATCACAAAGGCGACCAAGCAAGTCCTATAACAAAATTTACTAAACAGGCCAGAGAAAGTGGAAAAATTTCCATATTTGATGGTAGTGATCAGTATCTTAGAGATTTTGTCTATGTAGGTGATGTTTGTGAAGTACACAAGCAGTTGTTGTCCAGTGACATTTCAAACTTATACAATGTTGGTACAGGCACAGCTATAAGTTTTCAAGAAGTAGCTGAAATTATTGCAGAAAAAGAAAACGCATCTATTGAATATATAAAAATGCCCGAAAATTTGCAAAACCAATACCAAGAATACACTTGTGCAAATATTGATAGATTAAATTCAGTTGTTAAGGTTAAATTTCATACAGTGTCGGACTATGTAAATGGAAAAATTTAAAAAATTACAATTTGATCCACATTACATATGGCGTGTAAATGATTTAGATGTTTATTACACCAACGAAACCAACGGTGGTGGTGATTTCTTTGCCAAAGAGTATGTTGACATTGTAAATGACTGGTATGGACCAGTAGAAAATGCTTTAGAATGGTGTAGTGGACCGGGATTCATTGGGTTTGCGTTGCTGGCTAGTAAATTATGTTCTAATATATCATTCAATGACATGTACCAACCTGCAATAGATATGTTAGAAACAACCAAAGTAAATAGTGTGTATAAAAAACACATAAACATATTCCATGGTAATACACTAAACAGTTTATCGTCAGACAATTTATTTGATTTAGTGGTTGGAAATCCGCCACACTGGTGTGACAATGAAAGCGCAAGCAAAAGTTTAGGATTTAATGTTACACAATTTCCTCATGTAATGGATATTCTTGTAGACAACGATTGGAACGCTCATAATAATTTTTTTAGATGCATAAAAAAACATCTTACTACTAATGGTAAAATTTTATTGCAAGAAAATCTTAATGGTTCTACTGCTAAAACATTCGAACCTATGGTGGTTGAAGCTGGATTATGCATAAATTCTTATGCACATTCGGAATTGTACAAAGACAAAGGCATATATTATATTGAAATAGGACATCAGTAATGAATATAGAAATAATAGATAATTGTATTCCTGAATTTTACCAAGATTTATTTGAAGGATTATGTTTAGGTAAAACTAAAGGTTGCGAAGTTGAAAATGGATTACCTTGGACCGCAAAATACGAAAGTACAGCGCGGCGAGATGGCATAAGTCCGTTAAGTTTTAAACATGTTTTAAAAAGCAGTGCAGAATTGTCACCGCATTTTGTAAATTTTAGCACAATTCCTGTAAATGTAATTAATCGATTAGGCATGGCATTGCAAGATATTATTTTTGCTAGATTATTTTTAACTATGCCTTATAAAACAGACTTAAAGCATCATGATCCTCACACTGATTTAAATTTTCCGCACCTTAGTTTAATATATTATGTTAACGACGCTGATGGTGACACAGTTTTTTTCCAAGAAGATTACAAAACAGTTTTTGAAAGTGTAACGCCAAAAAAAGGAAGATGCGTAGTATTTGATGGATTAATTCCTCACGGTGCTGGAATACCTGAATCAGGTCCTAGGTGTATAGTAAATTATAATTTACAGGTGGCTAACAGATGAGTTTTGAAGATAATGTTATGGAAGTTCAGTTCTTTAATGAACAAGAATGTGAAGAAATTAAAAATTGGGCATTTGAATTTGAACAAAAACTAATTGAGTCTGGATTTGGAGACTATAAACCTTCACCGGATCATTTTGATAATGTTACAACTTCTAATTATCACCATTATAATTTCTTTCATTATTTTCCACAACACGCAGATAGACTTGGAAACTGTCTCTATCATATAAACAAAGATTTAGAATGGCCCATTATTTGTCAAGCATGGGTCAACATTTATAGAAAAGGCCAAGGCATTAATTGGCATAATCATATGGGACGAATGGGGAAAAGTTTTAGTTGCAATGTGTTTATTTCAGGAGAGGCAAGTCCTGGTATAATGTATAAACCTTTTAATGAAAAAACCATTGTGCGTGAAAATAAAATAGGCTACATGCATGTTTTTCCGTGTGAATTATTTCATTCAGTATCTCCTATCGATACTGACGTTCCCAGAGTCTCTTTAGGAATGACAGTGCATAGTAATTCTGATATAAATATTAATCTAATAAACCAACTGGCATTTAATAGTAGAATGTATCAAGACTCTATTATATTATCAAAGGAACATTATGAGCAACCGCAACCTACTACCTAAAGTAAGGTGTAGTCATATATTATTAAGTTATGATGACGCAATAGAATCTTCACACTCTCGTGAGATTTATTTTGCAGTATTTGACGCAAAACAGATTATTGCAGAACTCAAAAGAGGTGGACTAACATGGGCTACTGCTGTAAAAGAACACAGTGCATGTCCACATAGTTGGTATAGAGATGGAGACTTAGGCTGGTTTGACATCAATGATGGTGTTTGTCCAGAACTTTATTATTCTACTTTAGCCGCACCAAAAGACGAGTTGCTAGAAGAACCCGTACAAACTCCTTACGGAATTCATATTATTACTAGAACAGGTTAATCAAGTTCGCCGTTTATTGTAAAACTAGTTAGTGGCCCTGCAATAGATTCATCATCTCTGTTTGTAAGGTTACGCATTCCATCCGGTGTTTCAGGATTCATAGATAAGTTATACTTGTTTTGAATTATTTCATCGTCTTGACCGATTTCATAACCTATTTCTACAACTTCACAACCTTTATCGGGATGGTAGTTTGATACCCACTGTTCTGCTAGGGCAGATGTAGGGAACTTTCTTACTTCTTCATATCCGTCACCGTCGGGGTCCCATGTGTGCCAGACTTTTACATTAGCATGTGTCGGATGTGGTTTTTTAATTGCGTATGGCATATTATCTCCTATAATTCTTCTGCAAAATCTTGCAACGAGTTAAAAACATAAGTTGCTTTTTTTATGTTTTTATAACTGTATTTATTCAATTCATGTTCTGTTTCGGCCCCGTATCCTGTCCTAACAAGCACAGGCCTAGCACCAATTTTCATGGCTGCTTTAAGATCAGCTAGTTTATCGCCTACATAAAAGCCATTTTTCCAATTTAAATCAGGTATTTCTTTTTGACTTAATTTAAACATTCCTGTGTTAGGTTTGGCATATAGGTCTTTTTTACTACTTGTTTCACTATAATATATACCATCTATATCTGTGCAACCCGCTTGTCCTAGCAACCATAACATATGTTCGTGTACAGCATTGACATCTTCAACTGTCATTAGTCCTTTTTGTATGCCGCCTTGATTGGTTATAATAACAATACCATACCCTTTGCTTTTTAAATTAGCAATAGATTCTAAACTACCAGGAATTGGTTCAAAATCTTGGGGTTTTGTACAATAGGTTCCAAGATCTGTGTTAATTACACCATCACGGTCTAGTCCAACAAAAATTCTTTTATTCGTCATAGGTATACCAACCAGTAATGATATACTTTACACCCTTATAAATTGGATTTCCTCTATGGGGATGAGTAAATGCTGTAGGAAAAATAACAAGTTTGCCTTCTTCTGGTGCTAGTTTTTTTCCTTGATATAAGAATTCTGTTTCTCCACCTTCTTCTACATCGTTTAAATAAACCATATAATTTACAACTCTAGATGCACTACTTTTACAAGCCGCTTCAGCATGCCAAGCATGGTATCCTTGATGAGGTCCTGTGCGTTGGACATTCATACCTTTTGCACTGTGTTGTTTACTGTGTTGCAAGATACTATACTTTTGCATATATTCGCCTGTATAAATTTCTTTTAAACGCTCATAAAAATAATTACAAAGTTTAAAATCATAATGATAAACACCCTGAGTGTGTGCCCAATCAAAAACAATTCTATCATCTGTAACAAATCCATGACCTTGTCTATTTGGATTGATAATTCTATTATCATCCATTGTTTCAAAATGTCTAATTACTTCTTGACAAAATTCTGAATCAAAGGCTTTTGGATATTCTTCTATACCCGAGTATTCTTCAGTCATTGTTGCTCCTTTATATATGGTATATATCTTTCTGCTATAGCCCTATGAACATTAGTTGAATAGTGTTCGCCATCTACAGTATCTATACTATAATTTTTTTTAAGATAATCAATTGCATTTATATTAGCAATTTTGGTTGACTTTAGTTTTGTGTAATAAGAAAGCGTTTCTTTTGGCAGGTAACACCTATCATTTATATTCCAAACATATAAAGGAATATTATTATATGTACAAAGCATATCACACATTGCAATGCTTGTAAAGTAATCTTCCTGTTCTAAATGTGTATTGCTATGATGCCACATTCGCATGTACATATGACTAACTCTACGAACATCTGGTTCTGCTTTCCAAACCTCTGTATCAGGATGATAAGGAAATATGTCATAATCACTAGGTTCAGGTTTTAAAAAAGTTTCTAAATATTTGTTTTCTACACTTAGACTTATGCTATATCGGTGTATTTTTTCTGATTTAAAATTTTCGTCTAAAAAGAAATCTTTAGGAAATATATTTTTGTCATCTAGATAAGGATTTATAGCAACAGGAAATCTGCCCCAGTATGTTGATTGTATAAAAACTGAATCAATATCATTATATAGCTCTAGCGCATTTGCTAGAAATCTGGGATAGGTCCTGTTACCTGCTCCTGCACTTGCCATTATTACAACTTCTTTGTCGTAAATTTGACTGTAAATTTCTGCATAGTTATTTTCTTGCCACACATTAGGACCTTCTAGTTTTATATTTCCATCATAGCCCATACTATGACTACAACCGATAAAAAGAGTCTTACTCATGCCATGTTACCTCAAAATCAAACACCATAACTCTGCGTTCATCTAATGTAGGATATGCACCATGCCATATTCTTGCATCCATTATAAGTAGTTTTCCTGGTTGCGGCTGCCACCAATTAACATAAGTTTCACCTTGTGCATCCTGTAATACAGCATAAAATGCTCCTTCGTCATTGGGTTGATCTTTAATATCATCGAAATATAAAACAGCAGTGCATCCTGTTTTACCTTTACTGTGATTATGCATTCCTTTCCACCCACCAGGATAATATTTAATACTCCACGATTGTATATGGGTGTGTATATTGCAAGGCACATTACCATCTTGTAAAACTTTATTTGTTTTTTCAACTATAAAATCTGCTATGGGTTTTGTTTCTTCAAGTGTTTGAGGAATTTGATATCCGTTTACTGTGGTACTTTTTCCGGGTTCAACTAAGTTAGGATGGTCTTTATCAAAAAGTTTTTCATAATCCTGCCACATAGGAGCATGTGTTTCCACTATCCATCTGTTATTGGCTATATAGAGTATATCATCCATTTTTTTCTGCGTCTGCTCTTACTACAAAATTTGCTGCTATAGATGCCCTAACACTGTCTGTTTTACTAGGTAGTACATAATGAGATATCCAACTTGGGAACAATATAAGTGTGCCTTTTTGTAATTCTGGACACACATGCTGATAATTATAGGCATTGAAAATTCTATCCATACCAGAACTTCGTATTGTCTGAAAATTAGGACATTCAAAAATCAAATTGCCGCCTGGATCTTTTTCATCTGGATATTCTAGCAAATAGATAGCACTTATACATCGTCCGGGGAAAGCATGATCGTGTGGTTCTTGATAATGACCTTTACTATAAACATTTAACCAGTGCTCGTCGCAAAAAATACCATAAGAAACTTGCGGATCTAAATTTTCTAAAAAATTATTTAAATGAGGTTCTACAGATTTAAAAAATATCTCCCAAGGTAGCTCTTTATTTTTTTCACTTCTAATTGTACTTTTTGTTTCAGCTAGTGTCCAATCACTGTCTGTAAAAAATGTTTTGTCTTGCAAATAAGGTGACCATGTTTTACTAATTTCATCTTTATTTTTTAGAACAGCAGAATAAAAGTATGTTCCCCATAAATTTAAAAAACTCATTTCATATCGTCCCAACCTAATTTAGATTTTGCATTAAAGAAGAATACTTGTGTTAATCTTCCTGTCTCTGGTGAATTGCCAAATCCGGCTATCATGCTGCTATGATTTAAATTTCCTTTGTATAGTATTAGTCTATTATACACATTTCCTAATGCAGTTACAAGTTCATCTTTGTCGTTATATAGTGCAGTTCCGGACTCAAGAGGAGCGTCGGGTGAAAGGTATAATACACCTGCCCAATCACATCCATCTTTATGTATCCAAGTTTTTGCGTCAGCATAGCACAATTGAAAGCAAAAACTATCCATAACAAATTCATCAATTGTTACATTTAAAATTTCTGATATTCTCATTTGAAAATATTGTTGATAGTCATCATCGGCGGCGTTACTTCTCACTCCAGGAAATTGTCCTGTGTAAGGGTATTCAAGATTGATAGCTTGTTCACGCACTAGGTCTGGTTTAGGTAAAAAGTTATCAATTACTAAACTTGTTATTTCCATTATTCAAAATCCATATAAACATTTCCACTAATTGTAGTTCCTATATTTCCTGGTCGAACAAAATGTTCAATAAAACTGGGGAATATAATAATATCACCCTTTTCACATTCTGGTCTAAAGTCTAGAGGAAATTCTTTTACATTTGTGCCAAACTGATTTTGTATGTCTTTAAAAAGCGGATTCATAAACACAGTGTTTGATTTTTCTACAGTTTCATATATTACAAAACTCCAGCTAGATCTAGGATGGATATGTATATCTTGCCAATCGTGTTCTTCATATTTGTTACGCCATATTTGGCCAAATCTTGGATTGTTTCCAATTAGGTCTGCGCCAAGATTTTTTGTAAAAATTTCTATCAAATATTCAAATGTACTTTTAGGAATTTCATGATTTTTTCCTATAGTTGACGGTGTTTCACTTAACCAAACCTTTTCATAAGGTGCATCTCCTATATCAATCTTTGAAAGATCTATTTTGTCAATAAAAAATGGAATATGAAACATGTTATATTTCATTTAAATCTCCGTGCCGGTAAGGGAACTTTACGCATCATTTTATATACTAGAGTTGCTCTTAATCCTTTATATACTTCGTTTGGTGGTAGTCCGTGGTGTGGGATTTTTCCTTTAAACACTGCTACTCTACCAGGCTTAGGTATAATAGGAGTCCAATTGCCTTTTTCTAGTTCTACAACAGTTGCGCCTCCCCATTCTTCTTTCCAGTTTCTATTGACATAGTAAATAAATGTAATACCATTGTCACAAGTACAATCTTCATGAGGTATAGTGTTGTGAATATATTGCTGTCCGTTAACTAATACTTCTCCTAGTTCTAATTCAAAAGGAACAAATTGTGCTACTGCATTATAAATCATTTGCCAACAACTATCTCCAGAATTAGGACTACTAGGAGGATTTATATGCTGTTTGAATGCTGGAACTTCAGGCCAATTGGGATCAGAACCTGCATCATGATTAGGATCTTCATGGAAGTTACTAGTATGACCGTAAAACCAACTGTATGTATTAAAAACTTGATTGTGTACATGGTCTATTAGCCATTGCGGGAATAAATCATCAATAACTATAATCTGGTCTTCTGCTAGATCATACTTACTCAAATCTTTTTCTGGTTTACCATTAACCAACATTGTTTGCTACCTTTGCTAATACCTTATACTCTGGCAAATATAGATATTCAATTTCACTATTAGCAAGTGTGCGAAATGCATCATCTAGAGTTTCAACTAGTGGCTCTCCGCCTAGGTTAAAACTAGTATTAAAGATAATCGGAACACCTGTTTGATTATAAAATTCTTTAATATAATCATAGTATAATGGATTCTGTTCTCGTGTAACTGTTTGAATACGACAAGAACCATCAACATGAATAATACTAGGTATTTTTTCTTCTATACCCGGTTGACAATTCATTGCATACATCATGTGTGGTGATTCTTTTAGACCTCTCATATCAAACCATTCTTGGGCATGTTCAGCTAGTATTGTGCCAGCAAACGGACGGAAATATTCTCTACGCTTAACTTTATTAACATGATCCTTACCATTAGGATCTGTTGGGTCGTACATTAAACTTCTATTACCAAGTGCTCTAGGTCCTGATTCAGATCTTCCTTGAAACATAGCAACGATATTTTTATTTCTCATAAGCTCTACTACAGAACTCATTTCAGTTTGTTCCAATTTTGCGTTATATTTTTCAGCAACTTCTGTTATATAACTATTGGTTAACTCATATTTAGGACCAAGATAAAGACTTTGTGCAAAAGGTTTTACAGTTGTATCGTTAGTTAGTTGATGGTAAGCAAACAATGCAGCACCAATTGCTGTACCTGCATCAGAACTTATTGGTTCTACATAAAGATTTATATCATGCTTGTTTAATTCTTCTAGATAAAAATAATTTGCTACACAGTTTAGTCCGTATCCGCCACTAACTACTACATTTTTATTTCCTGTTTTTAACACAGCATTTAAAATTAATTTTAATACCTGTTCCTGACTTTCTTTTTGTACAGCATATGCTAAATCTCTGCGATTTTCTAAATCAACTAGTTCTTTCATCCGTTCTGGCCACATTCCTTGAGGTGTTTCTAAATACTCGTAGAACATTTCATTGATTACACTACTGTTCGGATATGTAGGTATTACCAAGTGTCTATTTGCTACAGTCCAGTTACCGCTTGCACTATGATACAATGATGGAATTTTATTGTTGGGTTTACCGTATGGTGATAATCCCATAGTTTTTCCTGCTTCAATTGCTTGAAATCCGCAATAGTTTGTAACTGCTTCATAAACTTTAACTATACCAGCGCCGTCATCTATTATACATTCGTGTGTTCCTTGCTCATCGAACTTTTCACTGGGCATGTCTTTCACATAAGCAGATCTAAAAGGACCATTTCCTCCTAGATGTTTCCAAACAGTTTTAATATTATATGGATACTCGCAACTAAAAATACTTTCAAGTTCGTACAACATTTCAGTTGGACTACCGTTTTGCATATCTGTTGGCATAAATGTTCCAGCACCATCTACTATAACTGCTGTAGCATTTTCAAATCCGCTACGATAAAATGCACATGCCGCATGTAGCTTATGATGTATATGAGAAAGATCAACAACTTGAGGATGATTCATTATGTCTATACTTGTGTTTTGATCAATTAATCCCAGCTTCCTAGCAAGTCCAGTATAAACATCATCTCCTGTAAAATCAATTCTGCCAGCTGTTTGTGCAAGAGGTTGAGTATGAGCAATTACTAAATAATCTATTTTGTCAGTATATTCTAATATTTTTACCATAGAAGCAAAAGGACCGCCATCGTATTTTTGACGACTTAGTCTTTCTTCTTCTATTGCAAACACAATTTCACCATCTTTAAGCAAACACACTCCTCCGTTATGGCCTCGTGTTATTGCAGCGATCCATTTAGACATACTTATTTTTCTCCAAATCTTTTAATAACTGTATTTCCAGGAATTAATTTTGGTCCTGTTGCAGGTCCTGCTGCAGGTGCTTGTTTAAATTCAGTTTGTGTTTTTTTGTTAGATGATGGACCTAATCTATCTCGTACACTTTTTAAAATTTTATCTATTTGTTTTTTATCAAGTTCCATAACTTCATCGTTGTGTCTATCTTGTTCTTCCTCCATTGTTAATCTTATAGGAGCATAAATTCTTTTACCTTCGCCTACATCTATAATATCAAAATTCTTATCATCCGGATAAGAAATATTAATTGGATATGTTGAACCTGTAACTATAGTTGCTGTTTTACCAAGAGCTCTAACAATGTGTTGACCCAAACTGTCACAACCTAAAAAGTGATCAGCAACTTCAATTATTCCTGCCCACACACGCATGTCAGGAATTTCTGGTTGTGCTACAGGATACTTTGGATTAGGCACTGTGTCTATTGCTACAGGATGCTCACTCATAATTATTACACCATATTCTTTTCTAAGCGTATCTATTATTTCTATTATATTATTCAGTTGAAAACTTCTAGAAGTTGCGTCGACCAAAAAACTTCCTATATTTTCTACAGTCCTGCCAAAAGGTTGTACTACTAGTACCTTATCAAATCCTGTTACTTGTTTAATTTCTTCGACAACATTTGCTGCACTTACAACTTCTGTTTTGCTTAAAACCAGTTTAGGTTTGTCTAAATCTCGGATACCTTTATTGTTAATTTCAATATCAAATGCTTGTGATAGACTGCATTTTTGATTGTAATATTCCCAAACTCTATAAGGTTCTGGACTAACACAGTTTCTATCTTTTATGTAAGTTTCAAAAAGGCCCTTATGCCAATGATCAAACACTCGCTTATGCAGTGTAGGATGACCCTTATAAAAGTCAGTGCCTCCTTCGCATACAATAATAAAATCATCTTTGGGATTTTCTTTTTCGTATAATTCAAATGCTGGAATGCTTGCTATAACACGGCCTGCGCCACCGTTAATAAAAAATGCTGTAGATCTTGTCAAAATTAAACTCCTTATAGTGTTTATTATAACACCATATTAGTGATAGTGCAAGTTATTTATAGGGGGGTATAAAAGAAAATGCGCCTTTCTGGCAGGCGCATTTTATTGGAAATTTTTTTAGAATACTATTTTATCACCAGAATCTGGTTCTACTTCGCTTGCAGGATCAATAGGCTGCATGTTATAAGCTGCCCAGGCAGGAATTCCTGCATTTTGCATAGTTGCTGGCCAATCTCTAAGAGCTTGTCTATATGCTCTCCATTTTGTTTTTAGTGCTTCTGGCATATCGTCAACTAGTTCGCTGTCACTGTTTTTAAGTAACTGATCTCTTTTAGCTCTTACATCGTCCCAATCTGGTAGTCTATCTCCGCTTCCCATTACAGCCCACGGAATGCTTCTAGCATCTATTGAAATATTATCATTTTCATCTACAGTAATGCTGTCGGGTTCGTACACATCTATAGGTCTTAGAGGTGTTTGGTAATAAAATCTTGTGTGACCTGGTACTTCAGTAACGCCTGTTGGATTTTGATCTCCAGTGTAATCTTCTTCCATTTCGTCTATTACAGGTGCTCTTAATTGACAAATTAAAGGATTTGTCACACAGTCAACTTCAACATATCTGCAATTAGCTGGTACTGGACGACCGTCAGATTTTTCAAGTGCAGTGATTGGACCCATTTCTTCTTTACCAGTTTCGTTGTTTACGATAAGATAAATCTTATCAGGACCATCATAGACACAGGTTCTAGTATTACCATCAGTGAAAGTATGATCAATCATATAATCATTTGGTAAATTCATAGTCCATTCAAATTCAATCATTGCCATTTTTATTATCTCCGTAGTTATTTATCATTTAGAAAAAAGTCACCTTTACAACTCCGCCGCCACCTGTTCCGCCTTGACCGCAACATCTACCGCAGTAGTTTGATGTTGCACTTTGACCACCTGCTCCATAAGGAACAATCCAACAACCGCATCGAATCCAGCAATAGTTGGAGTTTTGTTCGTAGTAATTATCACTTAAATTTACAGCACCAGTTGAATGTCCGTGGTGCTTCCAGCAGTGACAAGCACTACCCGGATACATATACGGTGATTGACCTTGGAAGTTACCACCGTGTGTGTATGCTGTCCAGTCTTGGCTTGAACTAGTTCCGTGACACCCTGGTCTTACACAGTAAGGCATAGTTGAATAACAGTGATCAGTCCAAGCACTGTTCGTACAGCCTCGTTGTCCACCACATGCACAGGTGTTTATGTTATATCCACAAACATAACTACTGCATCCATTACAACCGTTACATTCACGACTTAGACATCTGTATACACCTGCAGCACATACTCTGTATGTACAATTAGGTGCAGTTGTTATGCTTTTAGAAGTATATGCACCTCCTCCTGGAGGTCCTGTGTGCTGACATCTATTACATGAACATGCACCTGCGCCATTACCTCCAGCACCCCATATCTCCCAGTTTGCTGTTCTAACACATGCTGGTACTGTCCATAAACAACAGCATCCTGCAGAACATCTGCAGCTTATTCCATAAAACCATTTTACGCAGAACCGCTCTCTTACACCACCTGTAAGATTTTCGTAATCAACAACATTGTCAGTTAACTGATCAGCAACAATTTTCTTATAACTTGTATATGATGCCATTTCTGCTCCTTAAATATAGGTCACTCTTACGAGGCCTCCTCCGCCAGTACCACCTTGTCCGCAGCAACTACTACCGCAGAATGTATTCATTGCACTCTGGCCGCCTGTTCCGTAAGGAACACTCCAGCAACCACAGCGTATCCAACACTGTCTAATACCTTGATGACTGTTGCCGCCAATTTTTGGCGCCTGACCTTGATGTATTTCTTGTGGATGACAATGACAATATCCCGATGCTGTTGAAAACGCTTGTGTATGCCCTCCTAGTGCAAAATCGCCACCAGTGGTTGTTGGTGCTAAACAGTAGTAGTTTGTAGCAAAACAACCTGTTGACCAAGATGTGTTTGCTTCTGCTCTGTGGCCTCCACAAGCACAAAAATCACTTAGATTATAACCATTTACATAACTAGAACATCCATAGCATCCGGTGCATTCACGACTTAAACATCTATATACACCTGCTGCACACACTCTATATTGACAGCCTGGATTTGTTTGTACAGTTTTTTGAGCAAAGGCACCTCCTGCAGCTGCTCTAAAATGATGACACCTATTACATGAACATGCACCAGATCCATTACCTCCTGCACCCCACAGTTCCCATGTTAATCTTTTTACCTGACTAGGAACCGTCCATAAACAACAGCATCCTGCAGAACATCTACAAGGAATACCATAAAACCATTTAACACCAAAATTGTTTAGTGTGTTAGGATTAACCATGTTGTCAGTTAATCCACCATCTGGAAATGATGATCCGTCTACTTTTTTATAACTTGCATAACTTGCCATTCATTTTTTCCCTATGTAAAAGTAATTTTTACAACGCCAGGACCTCCTGTACCACCTTGTCCGCAACATCTGCCACAGTATGAAGTCATACCATTTTGTCCACCGTGTGCGGGTGGTGCTATCCAACATCCGCATCTGATCCAACAGACGTTTATTGCTTGCGAAACTGCTCCTCCTAAAAACGGAGCGCCTGTGGGTCTTACATATTGTGAATGACAGTGGCAGTTAAATATTCCTGAGAACATACCGCTGTGACTGTTCATTCCAAAATCACCATTATTATCATTAGGTCCTAAACAACAGGTCCAACAACTCATACAATAATGTGTCCAGTCAGTGTTTGCTCTACCACAACCGCCGCCAGGGGCGCAAAAATCGCTAAGGTTATATCCATTTACATATGTTGTACAACCTGTACAGCCAATACACTCTCTACTCAAACAACGGTATACACCTGCTGCACACATTCTATATTGACAACCAGGGTTGGTGCTGATCATTTTAGAGTTATATGATCCTCCGCCGGCACCTGAATAGTGATGACATCTATTACAGCTACATGCTCCACTTCCGTTTCCGCCAGCACCCCATATTTCAAAAAATACTCTGCGTGTGCATCCAGGAACGGTCCATAAACAACAGCATCCTGCTGAACAACGGCATGCATTGCCTATAAGCCACTTTGTACACAAGCGGTGTCTAGTTTCAGTACCAAACTTATTTTCGGTAACTGTACCGTCAATAACTTGCTCGTTTACAATTTTTTTATAACTTGAATAAGTGGCCATGTAACAGTTTCCTCTATTAAATTGTAAATATACGCCAACCGTATGTGTTGTTGTAGAATACTAGTTCAAAAGCTGCACCTTCTGTGTTTACAGTTAAGTTAGCAGCATCACCTTGAATTAATTTTCCATTTCTTGCAACAGTAAGGTTACTTGTATCAAAAACCTTTGCACAGTCAAAGAATCTTATTCTGTCTCCTTTAGCTGGCGAAGCTGGCAATGTTATTGTAAATCCTCCAGCTGTACACCAATTAGTTTCCCATGATGACGTTGTTCTACCACTACTTACATCTACGTCTCTGAATCCCATAACTACCCAACTTGATCCATTGTAAACTTCAGGTAGTCCATAAGAAGTATTAAAACGCATATAACCTGCGGATGGAGATCCAGGTCTCTGTGCTGTAGTACCTCTTGGTAGTTGAATATATCCTGATGTTGAACCAGTTGTTGAAAATCCATTTGAAACAGTTGTAATGTCGCCGCCTGCAGCTGTTAAGTCACCACCAAAATATCCGTTGTTTGCAACTCCTATTCCACCTGCAAAAACTGCGCCGCCAGTGGCTGTGCTTGTACTGTTAGTAGTATCGTTAACTTTAAATTGTGCTGTGCTGTCAATTATAACATCACCTGTACCATCAGGATTTAGAGTAATATCCGCGTTAGGGACTAGAGACCTAATAGTATCATCAATACTCACTAATCTAGCAAGTAGTGGTCTACCAGTTACTCCCGTGTTTATTCTTCTCATATCATTTTCCCTTATGCTGTCGCTGTTTCTATACCATAAACAACGGCTGTTACATCGGTGCTGTTTGCGTAAACAACAACTCTTTTAGTTGCATCTAAAACTATGCCTCCTCTTTCAATACTACCGTTACCTAGTAATTCAGTATCATATTCTATGTATTCATCATTACCTGGTGTGCCTGTTGCAGCTAGAGCTATTCTAATATCTCTAGAACTTGCATTCCTATTAGTAACATTAACTGTTACAATAGCGAATGTATCTGCTGGCACAGTGTAAATGGTAGTATTTGCAGCGGCAGCCAATGCAGCTTTACCTAGTATTCCATTTGCCATTTTGTTTTCTCCATCCTATCTTAAAAAGTAGTTATATGCTAAAGGTAATCCTAATACAGTTTTTGTAAAGTTTACATTAGCTTTAATATTTATCGTCGAGCCTGTCAGTGTTGTAATTTGTGTGCCGCCTATGAAAATATCACCTGATGTTACACTGTTAACAACTAGAGATGCACCGCCGCCACCAATCTGTGCTTCAATGTAGCTCTTAATTGCTCTCTGTGTTGGAACAATAGTGTCACTGTTTGCAGTAAAGAACGGATCTGTTGAGAATTCAGTAATACTTGCTGAGTTACCACCTAGTGTAACTTCACCAAGTGATAGTTCTTGTAGACCTGCAATGTTAAATGCTTCAGCGTTCAATGTTGCAACACCAGTTGCCTGTTCAATTTGGAACAAATCACCAACTCTAAAGTTACCGTCTTGGTCAGTACTTGTAAAGAATACTCGTCCACCGTTAAAATCACTTGTTTCTTTGGTTTGGTCTGGTTCGTTTACAGGATCACCATAAACAGCATTTGGATAATTTGTATCATCAAAGTTACCTGTACCGATATCTAAGAAATCATGTCCTGTTAGACGTACCTGACTAAATCTAATACGCATAGTAACACCGTCGCCGTCTACAGGTGCATCTTCAATTTCCATCGCAGGTGATATTTGTAGGAAACCTACCTTAGATCCGTCAATTGATCCAACAAGCGATACTGTGTTTACAAGTTTAAACACCTGTCCAGGTAAACTATCAAACACAACATTTGACCCGTTAACTGGAGTTTGGCTTAACTGTCTAACAGCAACAAATGCTCCATTCTGGAAGAAGTCTGCTCTACCATTACTGTTATCATCATCTATTTCTGCACTTGCACTAATAAATCCTGAACCTCTTGCAGCAAATGTAGGTTGGGCTAGTACTCCGTCACCTGTTCTTACTGTAAACAATGCATCGTTAATGTTGTTAGGATCTGCAACACTCATTTCTGGAGCACTAGAATATCCTGATCCAGGTTGAGTAATTCTAACTTCAAATAGTTGTTCGTTGGCAACTCCTGCTCTACCTCTAGTAATACTACCAATTTGAGCATTACACACTGCTGTAGTAGTGCTATTTTGTATTGCAACAAATTTTGGTGTTTTATCTGGGTTACCAAATGCTACTGCATTTAGGCCATTTGTATATGTGGTTGCAGTTAGTGCATAATGTGGTGGCCAATAAACACCATCATAAGAGTAATATAATTTACCAGTGTCGTTTGTTGTTACAACAAATACACCTTGTCCATATGCTACCTGTCTAGGTAAATCACTTGCAGAATTTATAGCAACAGTTGTCCAAGTAATACCGTCTTGACTGTATGCAGCATTTGTAGTATCTGTTGCTACTGCAACAAACATGTTATTACCAAACACAATATCACTCCATGCACTTGTTGCAGGCAATGCTAATAGCTCTTGGGTCCATGTTACGCCACCATTTTCAGTATATGCTATTTCTCTGCTTCCTGATTTGTATGCAATAAATCTACCTTTACCGTAAACTATGCCTGTAAATCCTGTACTTGGTAACACACCAACTTGTTGTGTCCAACTTACGCCGCCATCAGTTGACCATTGAACATCTGTATCATTGTCTGCTACAATAATAAATCTATTGTCAGCTGTTCCTACATTACCATAAGCAATACCTGCTGTGCTACTTGCTGTTAAGTTAGGTTGAGACGCTGGAGCAGCCCAGGTTGAGCCGTTCAACGAATAGTTAACAACAGTTTGTCCGCCAGTTGTACCTAATGCTACAGCATAACTTGGTTTAAATGTACTTGAGCCGTCATCTAGTAAGCCATTTGCTTGATCTTGCCATGTGTAGTTGTTATTGAGTGTACTTGTTGTCCAAGTTTGTCCGTCTATACTTGTTTTAGCAGTGGTATTTGTATCTGGTAGCGCAACAAAAACACCTTTCTGACCATAACCGCTAAAGTCAAAATCAGTTACTGCACCGGTTACAGAATTTATTGCTGTAATAGTAATTACTATATCATTAGTTGATGTTGCGCCGCCAACATCGCTTCCGTCAATAGTAACAGTATCAAGTCTTACATATTGTTCGCCACCGTTATTTAAACTTAAATAATACTTACTACCATTTCTTGTTACATCAAATGTTGCTCCGTTACCGTCACTTTGTGTAGTTGTTGCTACATTTGTGTACTGAGCTGATGTAGTAAAGTATTCTACACTTGGCCAAATATCACTTGTAATTGTGTGATTAGTATCTGACTGTGTTGGAGGTGTAAATCCAATTGAAGGTTCAATCAAATAGATTGATGTAGAATTTGGAGAAACCACAGTTGTTCCTGCCACTACATGATCCCAACCGTCAACTAACAGTGTAGCAATACCAGTACCGCTTCCTGCTCCACTAGCAGTAAATATTGTTCCTAAATTATTGTTTGCAGCACCAATAGTTGTAAAGTCTGTATTACCTTCACTGTCAATTCTATACTTCTGTCCTATAACAAAATTTCCACCTGTTACAGGATGTCTTTCTTTTAAAACAGTTGCAATTTTTGATCCACTGTTGTAAGTTTCAATAATACCAAATTGACCTGTTCCTGCACCACCTGTTATGTAAATTCTCATACTAGGGTAAGCAGTTGACAAGTTACCATCAGTGTTTGCTAGTGTTATACTTGCTGGTCCACTCAGTGTACCTGTCTGTGCAGTGTTGGTAACAACAAGATAGCCTGTACCACCTGCAACTGCATCTGGATTACCTGAAGAATCGTCAATTTCTGTTATACGAACTTGGAATACACCGTTATCTCTAAATTCGTCTGCTACTACTTCTTCGCTGTCTCCCGGACCAAAGAAATTGATAGCTGCTTCTGTATAATCATTACCAGCATGTGAATATTCTATTTGTAAAAGTTCGTCTGCGCCGTCTGTAATCACTCTGCTTATTGTTGCATTATACTGTTGACTGTTATCAACAATAGCAGTAATTGGAGTTTCGTCCGGATCAACACCATCAGCTACAGATCCAAAAGTACCATATGAGTTGTTACCATTTGTTGCTCTAGCTCTACCACCTGTTTGACACAAGTAACCAATGTGAGAATAATAAGTAAACACTGAAACCATCTCAGCTCTACCGTTATTCAATAGCCATGCACCAATACCGTCTGATATAACTTGTGTAAAGTCGTTTGAAACAATAGAATCATTACCACCGTTGTGTAATGCTCCATCGATCTTTTGTCCAATTGCTGCAAATCCAAATGTTGTACAGTTCTGTACATACGGTGATCTTGCTGTGATCCAGGCTCTTGTATCGTCTGGTCCCCAACCTGGATCAAGTGATGCATATGCACCTGCTGTTGGTAAACTATATCCTGCAGCATTAGGAGCATTAAGATCTCCTTGTAATCCTTCAAGTGTTTGTAAACGAAGTCCAGTACCGTTTCTTAGATAGTACATATCTTCTTCTTGTGATCCTATAACAGCATTTACATAATATCTTGCAGCTAAATGTGACTTATAAAATGCTGGCAAATACAAGAACACATCAAAACCATACTTATTGTATGTTCTAAATTGTTGTTGTGGCCATGTTAAATCCCATTTAATAGCATCTATATATTCTCTTACATCTCTTGCACACAAGGTTCTGTTATACTCGTATCCTTTTTCTACAATAATATTTTCACTACTACCTAAAATATCAAATTCAGCACCATACACTGTTGCAGAAACTGTGAAAGTATTATCATCTTTAATTTCTCTTACATAGTAATCAATATCAGCAGTTAAACCAGTATCGCTAACACCCAATGTGCTGTCGTCTTGATCTCTAAATTTAACTGGCATTCCAACAAACATCCAATTTGTAGCAGCTTTTATTTCATTTGTTGCCGGTACTGTGTTTGAGATTGTGGATTTAAAGTAATTGTCAACATATGCCAATACCTCGTCTACAATAAATTCTTTGTTTAGTTCAAGTTGTCTTGTAGCATTGTAAACATCCATGTCTGGAGATTGTGTTACGCCGCCTTCTGTCGCTCCACTAAATATTGCATCTTGTACATATTCCCAAGTGCTATTAATACCAGCAATAGCTGTGGCGTTACTGTTTACATTTAGTAGTGCCTGCTGTTTAACATATTCATTTGCTGCAAGAGTAGCTGCTTTTTGGTCTCCTATAACTTTTTCACTAGGAGCTCTTAAATAAGACAGTCCTGCTTGTAAACTTGCAAAGTTTGAACCTAATGCCCAATCATATACTGCAGCGTCTACAATATAACCTATGTCTCTAGTACACTTGGTGTGATTGTATACAAATCCACTGTAAGTGTTTGTTATGTACTGAACAGTTGATCTGATAACATCGTTTTTATCACTGTTTATGCTGCTGTACGCAGTCTGATATTCAGCATCTGCCCAGGTAATATCAGGATATGTAATTGTTCCTTGATATGTTGAAAGTGGAGTTGTTTCTGCAATAACATCTGCAATAGCTTCTACATTGGTTTTAATTTCCGTACCTTCTGTAGCACTTGCAGGTGTGCCTAGTGTAGTTTGTAGTTCAGTATTTCCTGATTGAGCTGTAACACTAACTTCTCTTACAATTTGATCCATTATGCTTGCTAAGTGATCATATGCTGCTGCTGTTTCAGTTTTTTGATCTGGATCACCTACTTGATTCTCTCCATCAACAAAATAACTTTCTGCTAGTTGTACAGAAGCACTATTACCACCATAAAGAACATCATAGCACTGTGCATTGATTATATGTTTAACATCTCTTCTGCATTTTGATTCAACATAATTTAAACCTGGATAATTGATAGCAATATATCTAATTACATCTTGCACCATAAAATCTATATTAGCAAGAAGATTGTCTTTTGCATCTACTCTATTTTGATCTACACCTACAGGTGATGGAAAACTAAGTGCATTTACTACACCATCTCCGGGTATAGCAGATCCTAATGAACCGTTTTGAATTATATCAACAATTTCATTAAATGCTGTAGAAATTCTTGTAGAAGCATTACTTGAACTGTCTAGTGATGATGATCCATCAGTAGTTACTGAAACTTTTAATTCATCTCTTGCATTTCTAATTGCACCAACTGTTTGTACACGCTGATTATTTAGATTGTATGCATTATTTGGTCTTTGATAAGCAAGACCTTGGAATACAGCATTATAGTTAGTTCCAAGAGCAACATCATATGCAGTGTTAGAAATAATCTTGTCTAAATCTCTTCTGCACTTAGCAGAATTATATTGGAATGTACCAAAATGACCATTAATAAAATCAATTGTGTTTTGCTGTATTGTAGGTAAAGCTGTTCTAAGTGCCGTTTCTGCTCCTTTAAGGGCATCACTTACACCTGAAATGTCAGGATATGTAATAGCAACTGATCCAGAACCATTGGTGATAATATTAACTATTGCCGTCATGAGCGTGCCAATGCGAGCCTGCGTTCCTGCATCTCCATTAGTCGCTGTTACAATTTGTGTTATACTATTAGTGTTAAGCACTGGAGCAACTGTTGTATTGGTAGCGATAGTTTGCATTAAATTTTTCATAAAATTGTATGCAGCAATAGTTGCAGTTTTTTCGCTACTTGCAATATTTAGATTAGTTCCTTCGTAATATGCTTCTCCAGTTTTAACAGATTGCCAGTTACCGCCATAAGTTAAATCATATCCTAAACTATCTATTATAAAGCCAACATCCTGTCTACATTTTGTTCTGCTATATTTTAGATTAGGATAGTTAGTTTTAATGTAAGCAATAACTTCTTCTTGAATGAATTTTTTGTTAATGAATAAATTTTCTCTTCCCCAACCTTCGGCAGGATCAGCCATATCCCAAGGTTTAGGCCAATTTACTTCATACTTGTCACCAAGTCCTGTATCAATTCTTTTTCTAATATTTCTTGAAATTCTTTTCACAGCTCCTGCTGTGTTTGGTCCTTCAACATATGGCCAACTTTGAATTTGTGTTTCTGTATTTCCAGTCGTAGGTGTAACAGTTTGTCCTTTAACAATGTCTTCAATGATGCTATCCATTCTAGATAACCCTTGGAAACTGTAAGCAAAATCTTTTGCAGGAGTAAGCACAGCATTGCTTGCTTTTCTAGGTTGAACATTTGTTGAGCGAAGTTCGTCTCCTATAATACAACATTCTGCTGGAACAATAATTGGAAGAACCTCATAATATTTTCCTGTTGAAACTTTGATAAGAGTATTTCTAATCAGTCTATTAGGAATATTAGAGTCGTTACCGGCTGTAATAGCATCTGTTACTATTCCGCTTAATTCTGTAATTGTTTCAAATATAGTTGCCATTAGTAGCCTCCTCCGCCACCACCGCTTGATATTGATGTTCCGCCGTATGATGCTGTTACTGTACTTTCATATTCAACCACTGCTTGATCTCCTAAAGCTGTTTCAAAATACTGCTCAACGATTGCTGTAGAATTATCTCCATTAGTAGATTGATAATTTACAGCCGGTGCTTGTTGTTTTAAAACTTTTTCAATTAATGTAAGCCCATAAGCAATACTTGCTTTTGTTTGTTCTTTTTGTCCTAGGTAAGCAGATCCTACTGTGTCATTTACATATGCAAGAGCAGCCTCTCTACTTTTTACATTGCCGCCGTGACCTAAATCCCATATAAATGCGTCTATTAATAGTCCCATATCTCTTTCACACTTATAACTGTCATAGGAAAATTCATACCATATGCTGAGAGGATCCGGAACAGTTGTTGTGTTGTATGTTATTTGATAGTCTGTCCATTCAGTAATTTCTCTTTGTATAAATCTTCTATTTAATTCTAATAATCTTCTAGCTTTTGGCGCTTTTGTTCCTAGCTCTACTTGTTGAGCAGCATATCTAATAGATCTAAAAGGTCTATCTATTGATTTACCGTATCCTGGTGCTGGAGCATCTACTCCATTTTCTGCTACAAAATAAACATCATCAGCAGAACTTAATGTTACCCATTCAGGTAAACTATCTGCACTTACCTGTAGAATTTGCCCGTCATCACCAATTGGTAGTCTTGTTGGACCGCCGTCACTGTAGTAAACTAAATCACCTTTTGTTGTTAGTACACTTGTTTCACTACCTATTGCAATTAAATTCCAATAAGTGCCAGACGTATCTTGGTCAGGTCGAGAATTTTGTGCTCCGCCGCCTGGATCGGTTGGTGTTTCGGTTGAGTAGTCATCACCTTCAGAAATGTGGTTTCGTACACAAACATATGAGTTATCACCGTAGCGTACTACGTCACCTTTATAATATTCTTGATCGTCTAACCATTCTCCACGCCAGTCGACACCTCTCGAAAATTCTGACCAATAAGTTGCGTTTGGTGGTTTTTGTCCACTATGTCCTAATATACATCTATATGCATATCCTCCTAGTGTAACTAGATCGCCAACTTCGTATTCAAAGTTTGTAGAATCTTCTCCCCAAGCACCTTGAAATCTTAAACCTTCTGAAAATAAATCCCAATCATCTATATATGATGGTGGAACTTTTCCTGTGTTTGAAGTTTTTGCTACATATTGATTACCACCGTATGAAACAACATCACCTGGTTGATATGAAGACAAACCTCCCCATCTATTTTCGTATTGGAAACCGTCAACAAATTTTTCCCAATTTCCTACATCACTAGCAAAAGTGCTTGACGTATGGTATGCAGTTGCTATCCAAAGGTTAGCACCAAATCTTATTACATCGTTTACTTTATATCTAGAAGAAGTTGCCCAATCACCTTTGTAATCAAAACCTCTATTAAATATTTGCCATTTAGCTTGATCTGCTTCTAAACCAAGAGTATCTGTTGCTGCACTTATATGATTTGTTATACAAATATAAGTTGTTGCGCCATATTTTACAAGATCATTTGCTTTGTAGTCAAAACTTGTTGCCCAATCACCCTTCCATTCAATACCTTCAGCAAATACTTGCCAATATACAAGATCTGCTTCCAAACCTATTGTACTATCAGCTGCTGATGTATGATATGTAGTTGCTATATAAAGACGACCACCGTATCTTACAATGTCGTCTGGATTGTAAATTTCTTGAGGTTGCCAGTCACCTTTCCAGGTTTGGCCTTCACTAACAATATTCCATTTAGCTGGGCTGATATTGAAATCTACGAAAAAGTTGTCAGCATTACTTGTATGACCAATCACACAAATATAGATTTTGCCGCCGTATGCTACTACATCATCTTGATAGTAAACTGTACTTGCAGCCCAATCATTTTTCCATACAAATCTAATTCTACCTAGTTTAAACTCAGCCATTTAATTGCTCCATATACATATTTATCTTATTGTAAGTTTTCTACTGCATCCCTGAGAAACAGCATTTGACCTACTATTGTTCCTTGTATTCCTGTTGGATTATTTAGGGCATCCTTGCCATCAAAATTTACCGGTGCCCTTACATTTAAGTAAAATCCAGTTGTCATATCTATAATATTATCTACTGTACCAAAAGTTACCTGACCAGCTATAATGTTGTTTGCTTCAAGGTCTGAACCACCAACTGATAACTGTGCAGCTAAGAATGTTGCAATGGCTTTTTGTGTAGGAATAATATTATTACTATCAGCACTAAATGTTGGATCTGTTGAAAATTCATTTACAACTGTGCCTGAACCACCTAATCTAACACCACCCAATGATAATTCGCTAAGACCATCTAGATCAAAGAATTCTGCACTAATTGTAACAACACCTGTAGCCTGTTGCACAGAAAATAGTTCTCCAGCTCTAAAGTTACCATCTTGGTCAGTACTTACATAAAATACTCTACCACCATTTAATTCTTCAACTTCGTTTTCAGGAGCACTTGTAAAATATCTACCGCCTGCATATAGATCAGGATAGTTTGTTTCTAGAAAATTACCCGTTCCTATATCTAGGAAGTCATGTCCGGTTATTCTACATTGACTGTATCTTTCATTTAATGTTACAACTGTTCCATGAGCAAGATTGTATTCATTTTTCAAAGAAGGACTAATTTGAAATCTTACTATTCTTGTACCATTACCAGTTCCGTCATCACCTAAATCTGTAAATCCTACTCCTGTAAACAGTTTTAAATCTTCTGGATCAGCTGTTGTTTCTTCCTCAATAGAAGCAAATCTAACCTGAACACCTGGTCCTGGCAAACTAGGATCAACACCTGTAAGTACAACTGTATTACTTTCTGGAATAATGTCTGCAAAACCGTCACCAAAAATAGTTATACTACTTGTACTTGTTCTATAACCAGCACCTCTATTGATAAAGTCAGGTTGTGCTATAACTCCGTTTCCAATTCTTTCATCTATTTCAACAACAGAAGTAATAGAACCAGGATCAGTAACTGTGATAACAGGAAGATTTGATGCAGAATAACCACTGCCCGGATCAATAATTTTTATTTCTTGGAATGATCCAGAAAGAATATTTGCTCTTACAAAGGCTCGTTTTCCTGTTGATATTTTTGCTATACCGTTTTCGCTTTTATTATCTGCAAACAGTACCCAATTTCCTACATTGTCTGGATGGCCAAATGTTACAGTTTTCCAGTATGCTGATTCATCAAGTTCTCTTTCAGTCCAGACTATGCCGTCTTCTGTAGTTGCAAGGAAAGTTGTAGGACCATCTGTAGGACCAATGTCACCAAATGTTGCACCGCCAGTATCACAGACTGCCATAAACACACCTTGACCATATTTTATATCTTTCCAAGCCATTGCTGTTGATCCGTCTAGAGAAGGAGCAGTAGTTCCTAAACTCCAACTTGCACCTTGGTCTAGACTGAAAGCAACTGTTCCATCGTCAGCAAATGCTAAAAATCTTCCATTTCCATATTCTAAATTAATCCAGTTATACGCCCAAGGAAGCACTTGATTATATCTACTCCAATTAATACCGTCTGTTGAATATGCTACATCTCTAGTTAAAGATCCTGTAATAGCAACAAAGTATCCTGCTCCAAATGCAATGCTTCTCCATTGGTCTCCGGTGCTATCATCACCTACAGGTAAACTAGTTGAACTCCAAGTTAGTCCTGTCGAACTGTACGCTGCTGTCTGAGAATTTTCTGCAATAGCAACAAATACATTATTTCCATATGCTATGTCTATCCATCTTGCTGTAGCTGGTAAAGCCCTGGTATTCCAAGTTATACCATCATAACTAAAACCGCAGGTGTTTGTATCTTGAGCAATAGCAACAAATCTATTTGCACCGTTTATAACTCTTGTGTAATCACCAACAAAACTTAGGTTGCTTTCTAACCATGTGTCTCCACCATCTTCGCTGTATTGAACAAAATTAGGTTCTGCTAAAGCCACATATGTTCCGTCTTTTGCTGTTCCTGAAAATTTATAATCTATAATACTGTTTGTACTATCGTTTGAAACTTCTGTTACAGTAATAGTTAAATCGTTAGCAGGTGTTGCTCCTCCTAATGAAGTGCCTAGAATTTTTCTTACATCTCCTACAGCATAACCTGCACCGCTGGCCAATGTACCTACTGAATATCTATCTCCTATTTTTGTAACATTAAATCTTGCAGGAGTAGGATCTACTTCGATTGTGGTTCCTGTTCCAACAGTGATTGCTAAATTAGTAAAAAATTTAGTAGTGCTTCCGAATGTGCTATCTAACCACACTCTAGAAGTTGCTGGAGCTACATAAGAATCTACAAAGCCTGGATGATTTACTGTTAATCTAGGTTCAATTCTGTATGTCGTTGTACTATCTAAATCAACTGCTATTGTGCTTCCTGGAACTACATGATCCCAACCTACAGTATTATCGCTTTCTCTTCTAATAATTGTAGACTTAGTACTAGGATTGCAGGACGAAATATAACCATATTGTCCTACTCCTGTACCAGAAATAATAATCAATCTTAGTCCTAAAACATCAGCTTCTTCGTCAATTGTTTCGTTGGTATTGAGTATAATTTCACCACTTACATCTGAACCTAGTGTAGTTTGTCCTGTACTACCTTTGAGCGTGTATCCACTGCCACCTTCTTGACCTGATCCCGATGTGTTAATTAACCTTGCGTTGTTTAGCGCACCATCTCTAAAATCTTCAAATCGTACTGTTGCTTCTTCACCAGCACCTACGATATCAGCGCCGGCCTCTGTGTAATTTTCTCCGCAATGACTGTATTCAAACACTAAAATTTGATCAGATGCACCTCCAGCAATAGCTTGACTAACTTGTGCTTCGTTTTGTCTATTGTCTACTGCTACAGTTTGTGGGGTCTCATTTACATCTCTTCCGTCTGAAATAGATCCGTACTTTCCGTAGGAATTATTTCCGTTAGTAGCACGAATAACACCACCATTTTCAGCAAGGTATCCAATTGCACAATAGTAAGTAAACACTGATACAAGTTCTGCTCTAGCATTGTTTACTACCCAAGCACCTATACCATCGCTTAAAACCTGTGTAAAGTCATTTGATACCATTGATCTGTTACCACCATTGTGTAAAGATCCATCAATTTTTTGTCCTACACAAGCTGTTCCAATATTTGTCACACCTTGTATATATGGAGATCTGTTGTTAATCCAAGTTCTTGAATCATTTGGTCCCCAACCTGGATCAAGAGCAACAAGTGATCCGCCTGTTGGTTTTTGATAAACTGTAAACACATTAGGAGGATTCAATGTTCCTGTTAATCCATCTGTTGTGCAGTTTCTAAGTCCAGTTGTATCTCTCATCCAAAATAAATCTGTATTTTGTGAGCCAGAAATGCTGTTTGCATAGTATTTGGCTTGATTTATTGTTAGATAATTTCCATCATATTTCAAATCTCTAACAAATCCTCTAATAGCGTTTAGTACATCATTTCTTACTTTTGCTTTATCAAAAGTTACATCTGGATAAACACTCTTAATGTACCAATAGCAATCTTCAGCAATAAAATCTTTGTTACCATTCAAAATTATAGATGCATTTATTCTACCTTCAGACGAATTTAATGTATTTGTTCCAGTCATTGTTGGATTTACACTGCCATCTATTGCGTTAAATTCTATATAATTATTATAGTCTGTAACTAACCCTACTAGATAATTTGTTGATGATAGATCCGAAATTCCAAAACTAAAATTAGGCAATTTGTCATTACCATCTCGAGGAATAATATCTGTTCCTGCAAAAAGATTTGCAACTAGAGCCTCTAAGTGATCAAGTGCTGCAGAATGATAAAGATAGTCATCAACATAATCTGCTTTAGGTCCGCTTGCAACAATCGAAGTTGCTCTTAATTCGTCACCCATAACAACACACCCTGCTGGAACACTAATAGGTCCAACTTCTTCAAACCTTCCTGTTCCAACAAAAACTTTTGTCGGTGTTAATGGAGCAAAATTGTCTTCTACATATTCACATGCATATCTAACACTTCTAAATGGACTTTCTTTAGTCCCATATCCTATGTCATCTACACCGTTGGTTGCAACATAAACAGTATCGCTATCGTTTACTCTGTTACGCCAAAACAGTGCTAGTTCTTCTGCTTCGCTTTCTTGATCAGGGCCTATACTTAATGCCTGACCTGTTGTTCCTATAGGAACTCTATCAGGTCCTAGTGTAGATCCATCACCAAATACTGTTCTAGTTAAACCATAGGTAAGCATATCTCCAGGATACTGCATACCGCCAGGTACACCTGCTTGTATTAATAAATCCCAATATTGATAAACATTTCCGTTGTCACCTGGAGCATTATCCCATTCACTTAGATGTTCAATATTTGCCGAATAAGCTGATCCG
>Ga0208547_1000139_pt1 | contig 36726 bp, 35 predicted proteins | sample DEB08_DNA_5_FD_185501 | JGI IMG/M metagenome (GOLD analysis project Ga0208547, IMG submission 185501) | Aqueous microbial communities from the Delaware River and Bay under freshwater to marine salinity gradient to study organic matter... | ecosystem: Environmental > Aquatic > Marine > Coastal ...
TATAGAGTTTTATGGAATGCTATCTAACTCAGAGACATTAGAAATAATTTCTAATTCTAAAGCAGTTGTCACAGCAACAAAACTATTTGAAGGACAGCCTACACTTTTATGTGAAGCATCCTCAATGGCAATTCCGTCCATTTTTCCTAAAACAGGTGGAATTGGTGAGTTTTTTCCAGAAAATTATGAGCTTTCATTTGAGCAATTTAATTATAATGATTTGGTTCAAAAATTAAATTTATTAATTGATACTAATTATATTTTAGATATTGGTCAAAAAAATAAAGAGTATATAAGTCAATATTTAAATGAGCACAGATTGTTACAGAATATTAAAAGTGCATTGAATGAATAGTAATCAACCACTAGTTTCTGTAGTCATGAGTGTTTACAACTCAGAAAGAACACTTGAAAAAGCAATTAAAAGTATTTTGAACCAAACATACCAAAATATTGAGTTCTTAATAATTGATGATGGATCAAGCGACCTATCTCATAAAATTCTTGAAAGATATAAAAAAAAGGATTCTAAAATTAGAATCTACAAAAATGTGAAAAATATTGGTCTTACAAAATCTCTTAATATACTTTTATGTAAATCTGAAGGAGATTTGATTGCAAGACAAGATGCTGATGATGAAAGTTTGCCTGGTAGAATTGAAAAACAAGTTTTGAAATTACAAGAACAAAACTTAGATTTTTGTACTACTAGAGCTTTAAGAATGGATACTAAAAAAATTATTCCAGGATTAAGCTTCTATTTACCAAAAAAAATTTTAATGAAGTTTAAAAATCCATTTATACATGGAACTTTATTAATAAAGAAAACCGTCGTAACTAAAGCTGACTTTTACGATGAGAATTTTAAATATGCCCAAGATTACAAACTTTTTACCGATTTAATAAATCAAGGGTATAAGTTTATGAGTATTAATGAGGTATTGTATTTATTGAACACCCAAAATAACATCTCAACAAATAAAAAAGATGAGCAAAAATATTATGCAATGTGTGTGAAAAAGAAAATGACACCTTCAGCAACTTTTAAGAAATAAAAAATGAAAGTTTATACAAATAACTTAAAAGAAAACTGGGTAGTTGATCAATTTATATCTGAATGGCATAAACATAATAATTTATTAAGTACAAGTAATATAAAAAATGCTGACATAGTGTGGTTAATTGCACCTTGGACTTGGAAAGGTGTTAAAAAAAAACATCTTGAGTATAAAAAAGTAATTTGCACTATACACCATATTGATTTTGATAAATTCAACAAAAAAGAAGAGAAAGATTTTTTCGATAGGGACAAATATGTAGATCATTATCATGCCATATCAGAAATTACTAAAAAACAGGTTCAACAATTAACAAATAAGAAAATAACAGTGTTACCTTTTTGGCTCAACCAAAACAATTTTTATCAAATCAATAACAAAGATGAGCTAAAAAATAAATTTGGTTTAGATAAAAACAAATATTTAATCGGTTCTTTTCAAAGGGATACTGAAGGGCATGACTTAATAAGTCCAAAACTTTCAAAAGGTCCTGATAGATTCTTAGAAATAGTTTTAAAAAAATTAGAAGAAAATAAGAATATTGAAGTAATTTTAACTGGTAATAGAAGAAATTATCTTATAGAAAAATTTAAAAAACATTCAGTAAGTTATAAATATTTTAAAATGGTAGATCTTAATACGTTAAACCAGCTTTACAATTTACTGGATTTATATATAGTTTCTTCAAGAGTAGAAGGAGGACCACGTTCTGTTTTTGAATGTGCATTAACAAAAACCCCAATAATCTCAACAGATGTTGGATACTCATCAGAGATTCTTCATCCAGACTCAATTTTTAATATGGACAATTATCAAGATGCAAAACCAAATATTGATTTTGCATTTAAAAATATTCAAAAGTATTTATTACCACGGGGAATGAAACAATTTGAAGTTATGTTTAGAAATTTATATGAAAGTTAGTATTGGAACAAAAATAAAAGATGGTCCATGGGGTGGTGGAAATTTGTTTGCTATAAATTTAACCAATTACTTAATAAAGAAAGGTCATCAAGTTGTTTATAATCTGAATGATGACGATATAGATATAATATTAATAACAGAACCTAGAAGAACTTCAGAGTCTTCAGCATTTACCCATTTTGATGTAGAAAATTATTTAAAATATATAAAAAGTGATTCCTTAGTAGTTCACCGAATTAATGAATGTGATGAAAGAAAAAATACAAATTATGTTAATAAATATTTAATACAGGCAAACTCAATTGCTGATGCAACTGTATTTGTCAGTTCTTGGCTTTCAAAACTATATACCTCCCAAGGAATAGATGGAAGGAAAAACAACGTTATTCTTGCAGGAGCAGACAGTAATATTTTTAATAATGCCAACTATAAAAAGTGGGATAAAAATACAGAACTTAGAATAGTAACTCACCATTGGGGGGCTAATTGGAACAAGGGTTTTGAGATTTATAAATTGCTAGATGATTTATTGATAAATGAATCTTATAACAAAAGATTTAAATTTACATATATTGGAAATTTACCAGACAAATTTACTTTTAATAATACAGAGGTTATAGCTCCTCTATCGGGAGTAAAACTAGCTGAAGAAATAAAGAAAAATCATATATACCTTACGGGTTCTTTGAATGAACCATCTGGTAATCATCACATAGAAGGCGCACAATGTGGATTGCCATTACTTTATATCAACAGTGGGGGTATCCCAGAATATTGTAATGGTTTTGGAGTTAAATTCGACAAACATAATTTTGTTGATAAATTAAATGATCTAAGTAAAAATTATGAAATGTATTTAAAAAGGATTGAGAAATATCCATTTTCTTCTGAAAAAATGTGCTTTGAATATGAATCATTATTTAATGAGTTAATTACTAAAAAAGAAGATTTATTAAATAAAAGAAAATTTACTTCTAAAAGTTCCAAAATGGGTAAATTTATGTATAAATCTGTTAAAAAAATTAAAAGTTATAATACTAATTCATGATTAAAAATTATTTAAAATTTAATATTTCAATTAAACCACTCTTTTCCTATGGAGTTTTAGGTTTTATGTTTTTTACAGCAATCTTTACAAGGTCTTTTATAGGAATATCAATTTTTGGATTTAGAGTTGGGGAAATATTGATTGGATTTTCTCTATTTATTTCATTGTATTTTCTCATTTATCCAAAACCAGATTTATTTTTTTCTATAGAAAATACGAAATTTAAAAGAACACACCAAATTTTAATCATTTTGTTACTAACAAGACTTATTCTAAATTATGACAAAATTAGTTTATATCAATTTAAATCAAGTTCTACTATTTGGACAATTGCGTTTATTTATTTAGGTATTTTTACAACTTTTATTTATAAAAGAATTAATTTAATTGTTTACTGTTTTTCTTTTTTGCCAATAATTATTTATATTTTTCAATCTGGTAATTATCCGAATCTCCTTATTAGTTTTTTTCAAAAATACTCAGATAAATTTCAGTACATGAAAGCAGCTGATATGGTACTAGTTGTAATTATTTGTACGATTTTTTTAAAACAATCCCAAAAAAATTCAACAGTTACTTTAATGTACTTAAATTTTATTAGTTTTCTTTTTTTACCATTAATTGCAATTAATAGTCGAGGTGCACTGTTAGGTTTGATATTTTTTTGTGTTATTGAAAATATAAACTTCATTACTTATCTCAAGGATAAAAAGTCTTTAATACCAGTTATAATCTTAGGTAGTTCAATAATCTTTTCCCTATCCTCAATACGTGTGAGCAATATAGGAGCCGATTTAACTGATAGTGATGAAGTGAATTCATTTTCGAATCTTCCTAATGTTATTACCGAAATTTCTGATAAGAAAAATACACAAGATGTATTTTTTTCGCTGTATTTTTCTGAAGGAAGAATTTATTCAAAAGATCCAACAACTAATTGGAGATTAGATATATGGCAAGATGTACTTGAAGATTTAAACAATAAAAATCTTCTACTTTACGGATATGGATATAATGAAATAATTCCTGTTATGACTGATCCAAGCGCACCAGGAAGGCTTGGACGTGATGGATTAAATGAGAACGTACACAATTATTTTGTTACAGTTTTTGCTAGAGGGGGGGTACTCAACTTTCTTTTATTCTTATTTTTACATTATCAAATTATTAAAACTCTGAAAAATTCTCCTTTAGGGAGGACAGCTTTTTCGCTTATTATACCGTCATTATTAATTTCATCATTAGACATAACAATGGACGGTGTCCAGTTTCCTCTTTTGTATTATTTTTTCATTGGGTTCTTTTCTTTCCAAAAAGTTTAAAATTGTTTATATGGTAAAAACAGCATTAATTACTGGAGTAACTGGCCAGGATGGTAGCTATCTCTCAAATTTCTTAATTAGTAAAGGATATAAAGTTCATGGTACTGTAAGAAGGTCATCAAGCATTAATACATATAGAATTGACCACTTAATATCAGATAATTTAAACAATGACCAATTTCAATTACACTATTCTGATTTGTTAGATTCCTCTTCATTAAATACACTTGTTCAAACAATACAACCTGATGAAATTTATAACTTGGCTGCACAGTCACATGTTATGGTTTCATTTAAAAATCCTATATACACAACACAAACGGGAACTCTTGGATCACTTTCACTACTTGAAGCAATCAGATACTCTAATAAGGAAATAAAGTTTTATCAAGCATCATCATCAGAAATGTTTGGCGGAAAACTTAGAGAGTCTTTGAATGAATCTAGTCCATTTGATCCTAAAAGTCCTTACGCTGCTTCAAAAGTATTTGCCCACAATATGACAAAAATGTATAGAGAATCTTATAATTTATTTTGTACCAACGGTATTTTATTTAATCATGAATCTCCGCTTAGAGGCCAAACTTTTGTAACTAGAAAAATTACAAGAGCACTTGGAAGAATTGTGCTAGGAATTCAAGAGAAACTAACATTAGGAAATTTAGACGCATCAAGGGATTGGGGATTTGCTGGGGATTATGTAGAGGGTATGTGGCAAATGATGCAGCATGATAAAGCTGATGACTGGGTATTAGCAACTGGCGAAACTTACACAGTAAAAGATTTTTTAAGTGTTGCTTTTGGACATTTTAATTTAGATTGGGAGGAGTACATTTTGACTTCAGAAAAATATTTTAGACCTAATGAGGTCGAGTATCTTCTTGGTGACTATAGTAAAGCTAAGACTTTACTTGGCTGGAGACCTAAGACTTCGTTTGTTGAACTTGTAAAATTGATGGCAGATAGTGATTTAGAATTAGCAAAAAGAGATAAAGTTTTACTTCAAGAAAATTTAATCAAACCAACATGGGAATATCCTATAAACTAGATATTTTTTTTGTACCACTCAAACGTGTTCCTTAAACCATTTTCTAATGTTATTTTTGGAAACCATCCTAATTTATTAATCTTTGATGAATCTAACAACTTTCTTGGATTTCCATCAGGAAAACTTTCATTAAAAACTAACTCACCATTAAATCCGGTTATTTGTTTAATTTTATTTGCCAAGTTTTTAATAGTAACTTCCTCTCCAGTACCTATATTTAAAATATCAAATTTTGTTTCTTTATTAAGAAGAAATATAATTGCTGATGAAAGATCGTCAACATGCATAAATTCTCTTAATGGGCTTCCGCTTCCCCATATTTCTACACTTGAAGAATTTTCAATTACAGCTTTGTGCATTTTGTATATTAGACCCGGAATTACATGACTATTCATTTTTTCAAAATGATCATTTGGTCCATACAAATTAGTAGGCATAATGTTCAAAACGCGGCTACCTATTTCATCGTGTAATGATTTCCCAAGCTCTATGGATGTGAGTTTAGCCATTGAATAGGGTGAATTAGTAGGCTCAAGTTTTCCGGTCATCAAACTTTCTTCTTTAATTGGATTTTCAACTCCAAGAGGATAAATTGAACTAGTTCCAATATTAATAAACTTTGTTTCTGGGAAATTTGACAAAGCTTCGAAAATATTAATATTTATTTTTAGGTTATCTAAAATAAATTTAAATCTTTGAGTATTGTTAGCATATATACCTCCAACTCTAGCTGCTGCATTAATTACCACTTCAGCATTTTCTTTTTTAATTTTTTCTGAGGTTTCTTTTAAAGAGAATAAATTTGTATCTTCTCTGGTTGAAGCAATTATATCCATCTTATCTTCACTTGAATTAAGATTTTTAATAATTGATTTACCAACAAATCCATTACTCCCAAAAACTAATATTTTCATGCTATATTTAAGTATTAACTATTTTAAAATTAACTTAATAGATTCTTTATAAAAATTTAATGGCTTCTGAAAATATATAAATTTAAATTTAATGGTGTTTAGAAACAGATAAAGAAGATCATATCGTTTGACTGTTTTTACAAGATGGTAACTATTGTTGAGCTTCAAAGCATATTTTTGATAATATTTACTTGCTTCATTAAATGACCCTCTTATATACCATGGTTTATTATTACTCTGATAATGTAAAAATATACCTTTTTCTTCTAGGTCTATACAATCAATTGGCCAACGTAAATTTATTGGAAAGTTAAGATTTTGTGAAATTTCTTTATATAATCCATCAAAAAAAGAATTTAAAACATCTTGATCCCAGTAATTAATTTTTCCTCTGATTTGTTCAAGTTTTGTAAGTAGTTTTTTACTGATATCATTTTCTAGCCACTTTTTATGATTTACAATCATCACACCTGCATTAAAGTATTTTGATGAATTCATAGATAGATTTTCAAATATAATATTTGATTCATCATTTTTATTATTTTCAGTTCTACATCCAATTATAAAATTCTCCTTCCTCATTTCATTAACCAACTCATTAAGGTAAAACTTAGGATTATTAATGCATATAATATCAGCATCAAGATATGTATAATATTCAATACTACTTGGAATAAATTGATCTATAAAAAGTCTATAGTAAGTTGCTTCTGAAACATGTCTATTTTTAATATTTGGAAATTCAAAATCTAAAGAATCAAACTTGTAAATATGTAAATTTAAATTGTTAAAATTTTCAATTAGGTATTGTTTGTATTCAGTAAAGCTTGAAGGTTCTTTGTGTATAACATAGATATTTACTTCTGAGAAGAAATTTTCTAGTAAGCTAAATATAGAATAATAGAGTTGATTGTTATAGTTTTTATCTGCAGCATATACAAAATTATTCATAACAACTATTGTATAAACTTAAAAAAATTTAAAAATGAAAATAAAAATTAATGATGAATTTAAACATGATACACTTTCATTTATAAAATCCCTAAAAAAAGAAAACTCATTCGGGTTCTTTCCAGCAAAAGAAGGTTTAACAAAAGAGGGACAATCTATAGACTTAGGTTTTTCATGTCTTGCTTTAAAGAGCTTTTATATTTTAAATGAATGGGAAAAACTAAGTCAAAATGAAGCTAAAAATTGGCTCGATTATATTAACAGTTTTCAAGTTAAGAATGACAATATATTTCCAGACGGATCATTTGTAGATCTAAATTATCTTAAGCAAATAAGTCAATTTGACTTTTATAAAGAACTAAAAAGATTAGGAAAAAGAGCATTAAGTAAAAATTATAAAACCAAAAAAACAGAAGTAGATGAATATATAAGAGCTGAGACTAAACAAGCCATCTCTTCTATATTCCAGGTTGGTTCAAAAAATTCTATAAAATATAAAAGCCAGATATTTGAATCTAACAAACTTTCTAGTTACTTAGAATCTCTGAATTGGAAAACACCTTGGACATCTGGAGCACAGTTTGCAGGTCTTTCAGTATTTTTGGAAACACAAGAACTTGATGGTAAAAAATATTTAGAACTTAAAGAACAACTCATTACTTTTTCAAATAAATTAGTTGATAATAATACCGGTTGCTACTTTAAGGAAAATGTTGTTTCACAAACCGAAATGATAAATGGTGCTATGAAAGTTTTAACTGGGCTAGACTGGTTAGGAGTTCCTGTACATAAGCCAAAAAGTTTAATAGATACTTGTTTAAAAGTGAAGCCATTTTCACACGGTTGTGATATTGTTGACCTAGTTTATGTTCTTTACATGTGTTCTAAAGAAACTACATATAAGCGAACAGAGATTATAGATTACTTAGATGAAATAGAGTTATTGACTTCACAACATTACAAATTTTCTACAGGTGGTTTTTCATATTTTCAACAAAAAAGTCAGAATTATTACTATGGATTAACTATTTCTGAAGGATTAAATACTGCTGATTTGCATGGCACTACATTATTGCTTTGGGCTTACTCTATGATTAGCTATATTAAACAAAACGAACACACAGAACTAAGATTGATTAAACCATGAAAGTAAGTTTTGTTAAATTACTAAGTTTCAATACATTTTTTACTTTTCTTATATATTTATTCATGTTCGTTTTATTTCCAGAAATTTCAAATTATTTTAACTGCAATTCAACAATAGAAAATAAAGATCCTATTTTTAATATTCCATATCTAATTCCTATTAGCTGTGATTTGGAAACTTATTTGGTAGGAGTTAATGATTTTTCATCCATAATTGAATTTGATTACGCTTATCAACATAGACCACTGTATATACTTTATATTAAAGTTCTATATACCGTTCTAAATATAATAATTCAAAATCAATTAATTTTAAACTTTAGTTCCTTTCTCCTTGGGCACATACTAATTGTTTCTTTATCAGTTTTCATATTTATAAAAACATTAGAAATAATAAAAATTAGTAAAAATAATTATAAATTCATATTTTTAATAGCAATTTTATTTTTAATTAATCCAATTATTAAATTTGGTCTTTTTGACTCTAGCCATCAATCTTTAATACTTTTACAGTTTTCCATTTCTTTTTATTTCTTAAGAAGAAAGATTACAAATGATATGTTGATATATTTTTATGCATTTTTGATAGGTGTTATTTCGCTTGCTAATTCAGCAATGTTGCTCACAATTTTATTTTTAATATTTCATAAATATAAAAAATTAAACAATATTTTAAGTAATTTTTATAAGCTGATTATTATAGGATTTTTTTTAATAGCTCCTAGTCTGATATGGAACCTTTATATATCTTCTCAAGGCTACACTCCATACAATTCAAGCATTCAGTATTGGTATCAATTTGTATGGATTTATGGATATATCTTTGGTGATTTTGAATATATAAACTTTAACTATGACTTTGATGAGTATTTTTGTATGTCTATCCCTCTTTTTTTAAAATGTTATATTTCTGATTTTCTTAAAACTTTAATTTATTTATCTCTACCAATATTTGTTTCAATTATGAATTTGAATATTTTAAGAAAAAATTCTGAAAGAAAGGTTCTTGATTTATATAAAGATTTATTTCTAATATTTATCATACTATTTTCTTTTTGGGCTTTTATTGGCTGGTATCCTCCTTTAAGATTTAACTTATATAGTGTTGGATTTCTAGTAACGTTTTTACTTTCTATTCAATTTATTTCTCTTCCTTGGAGAAAAATAGTATTACCAGAAGGTGCAGCGATCTTTTTGTATTATTTGTTTCTTAATCACTGGAATTATTTAGATGTAATAAATTTTAACTTTGGAATTTTAGTAAGCTATATAATTATTCTCTTAGTGCTTTTTAATTTTATTTCATTTAAAAATAAGCTAATATAATTTTTTAAATTGATAAATTTTTAATTTTTCATTTTTCATTATTTTTTCAATATTTATGTTGGTAATTATCCCATTTTTATGTAGTTTTTCATACTGTCCGATCCATCCATAAATCAAAAATGTATAAAAATAAATTTGTTGATTGAAACTCTTTGAAATATCAGATTTAATTTTTAAGAATTCATTTTCTAAGCCAACAAAATCGAGGTCGTCATAATAAATTATAAAATTTGCAGCAATGGAATTTTTAATAATTAGTTCGTATTCAGATCTGATAGCATCAGGAGTATGTAGAGCATCAGAAAATATAAAATCAAATTTATCAGGAAATTTATTTTTAAATTTTTCTGCGTCCTTATTGTTAAGGACACTTCCTTGAAAGTAACTTAATTTATTTTTGTTTACTGCAAATGATTCAAGATCTTTAAATTTTGGGTTAATTTTATTTATGTCATAAGCAATAAGATTTGAGTTTTGTATGCCATTATTTATCTGAAGATAATTTTTCAACACTGAAACACCAATTTCTAAATAATTTATACTTTTATTAAAAACATTATTAATGAGAAAAATAATAAAATCACTATATGTTGGAAGGTTTGAAATTTCGTTGTCTAATTGTTTGTAAATTCTCATTTGTATTCCATAGTCATTTAAAACATACACATCTTCTGCTAAAAAGGTATCAATAGAATCTAGAAAAATTCTATTCTTGGCAATTATTTCTTCGAGTTTTGAGTTTGGATTTTTTTTATAAAATACTTTAACTAGAAAAATTTGTAAATATAAAGAAATCAAAAATTTCACCTTATTGATACGATATTTGAATCTATCCACTTCTTAATAAGCTTTCATTTGTATTGTTTTTTTTAATTTATACCCCTTGATAGTATCACTTAGTTTAAATGAAGTATTGTTTTTTAGTCCAAACACACTATGACCAAACTGATCTGTATCAAGTTTTAAAAGTTTTTCTTTTATATATCTAGGATGACTATCTAGATCCATCTTAAAAGTGTGTTTTGGATATTTTCTTTTTACGCCTTCGAACCAATATTTATAAGCAATATCTGGCTCACTCCCACCTCTTTCCCCCCATTCGTTGAAATGCCTATACCAAGCTCTAGCAAATCTTGCTCTGTCTTCTTTAATAATCTTTTTTGTCCTAAAAACTGAGTCATATTGCCATAACGGAGTGTTTATTATCGGCATTTTCCATGGGTTTAAAAGTTGTCCATTTAGAGTTGGTAAACATAAATCACCTCCACCATTTAATTTTATCTCAGGAAATTTTTTTTTATTTAATGCAATACAAACCATAGTTTTTATGTTGTATCGCTCAGGTGAAAAAAATTGATATTGCGGAAAGGTTACAGCGGGTTTATCACTATTTTTTTCAAGACTGATTAATATTTTTTTAATATCACTTTCATGAAAGAAGTAATCAAGATCCATTTTTATTGCCCAATCTCCACTGCACTCTAAAAATCCAGAATAAAAAGTTTTTCCTATATGTTCCCAACTAAATTCATAGGGCCAATCATCACCTTTGATAATTATTTCATCTGCGATATCTTCATAGCAACTTAGCGCTTCTTTCCACGGGTCGTTTCTAGCGCTCGGGTTTGTCATGGTCGTAAATATACTTACTTTCATATTATATAAATCAATTATTGCATTTTAATAAAAAATTTAATGAATTAATTGCCAAAATATTGCCAATTAACGATAGTTTATAGTTCAACTTCAATTTTGACCATATTTTCAAAAAAGTAATTTAAAAACTTAATTTAAATATAAAATATATTTTTATTTCACTCCTAAGATTTATTTAAATAATAAAAAGTATTAAAGTGAGTCAAAAATTATATTTTATTACCTATGGAACTTCTCCAGAATTTGATATTTCGAAAAAACACTTAGTTTCACTAGTAAAGTATTCGGGGTTATTTGAAAAAACATTTTCATATGATTTTAATGATATTGAGAATGATTTTATACAAAAATACGAAAAAATATTAACAAACAAAAGAGGAGGAGGTTATTGGCTTTGGAAAATCAATATAATTAAACAAACTCTTAACATAATAAAAAAAAATGATATTTTACTATATATGGATGCAGGATCTTCTTTTAACATTAATGGAAAAAAAAGGTTTTTGGAATATATCGAGCTATTAAATCAAGAAAAAGTTGTTGGAAATTTTAGATTTGAATCTGAAAAGCATCATATTGAAAAACATTGGACATCAAAAGAACTATTTTCTTATTTTGATATTAACTCTGAATCACCAATTGCAACCAGCACTCAATTTGAAGCAGGTCATTTATTGTTAAAAAAAAATGACCATACAGAAGAGTTATTAAATAATTTCCTCGAAGTAATTGATTACGATCCTAACCTTATAACTGATTATTATAATAAAACTCAGCAAATTGAAGATTTTAAGGAATGTAGACATGATCAAAGTATTTTAAGCATATTAAGTAAAAAAATGGGATGTGTTTCGGTAGAGAACGAAACAGACTTCAGGTTTAGAAAAAATATCCAATATAGCTATCCGATTCTTGCAGTGAGAAAAAAAGGTCACAAAAATAAAGATAGATTGAAATATACAATTTTTTCTTCTTATTATAAAAAAAGGCCAACTTACTTTTAGTTCGAAAGGCCTTCGACACAAGTCTGACTATTTAACTTGAAGTAATTATCACTAATTTCTGAATAACATTCGCTAATAATTTTTCTAAAGTTTATATATTCTGATTCAAATTTTATTACATTAAAACCAGCAGGGCATTCTGGATTATAACCACAATAATAAATGATACTCGGAGCTTTTTTATAAATTTCTTGCTTAAATTCGTATATCTGTTCTTGGGTCATTATCTGTGGATTTACAATCCAATACTTACTGTAAGGTTTAATATTCAATTCGTAATAATAGTTTGTACTATCCCATCCGTATAAATATAAAAAACTATTTTTATTATTTTTTATTTCTTCTTTAACTTCAGAATCTAAATCTTTGAAGTACGTCTTTTCAACCGTACTAATATCAGGGCTGATTAAAAGATATGAGTATGTTGCGTGTTGAAACTTTAAAACATAGCCTGAAGTGATGACTACAAAAAGTAATGACAAAATTTTATACTTTGGTGGGCTTAAATTTAAAAAAAGAGTTAAAAAAAGGAATAGAGAAAAAGTTTTAGGTATATCGAAATGGCCACCATCATCTCTCCCAATTAATATAAAAGACACAATCGTAAGAACAGAATATAAATAGACTACATGTTTTTGTTTAAATAAAGAGATAATTTTGAATTTTATATTTTTTGGAGGAAACATAAAGAGTGCAAATATACAAATAGAAATTAAAATAAAAACTAGATTTTCACTAAGTATTTTGTCTATTTCAAATAATTCATACTTATAAAAATAGCTCTCAATAAAAGGGTCAAATATATTTAGAAGTGTCAAATAGATATACATTATGTAAATGGCTGATGCTAAACCAAATAATGAAAAGATAAAATTTTTATATTCCTTTTTAATTAGTTGATATAAGATAATACATAATGCTGGTAACAAAAAAATTTCTTTTATAAAAGCGGCAAAGAGTAAAAGAAAATTAGATAATATAACAAAATAATAACTATTTCCCTTATATAGGTAAATATACAAACCAAAAAATGAAAAAAATAATCCTAGAAGTTCATTTGGAAGAAGATAGTAAATATAAAGAGGGCTTAGAAAATAACTTAATGCTATATAAAATACAATATTAATATCATTGACTGTTTCAAATATTTTTTTTGCAAAAACAATAGTTAAACCTAGTAATAATATATGTAAAATGTTATAAGAAATAAAGTTATTATTTCCTAGAAAATAAAAAAGATAATAGAACAAATATATTCCAGGAGGATACACATCCCAATAATCTAAATACGGAAGGCCAATATTTAGATGAGGAGCAATTGCTGGCATAATATTTGCTACTGTATTATGCGGAAACAGCTTAAGGATATATCCTGAGAGCGATACACAAAAAATAGTTATCCCATAAATTAGAAGTAAAGTATCAAAATTTTTATTGTTAAATAATTTAAATAATTTCATTTTCAATTTTTATGAGTATTTTTTCAAAATCTTTAATATCTATATTTACATTATCAATATAAAGATCATTTCCAAGTTTTTGTGAATTAAGATAGTAATATTTATAACCTAGTTCAGATGCAAGTGTAAAGTAGCAATTATTATCGGCATCATCTTCTCTACGGATCTCAAACAAAATACCATTATCTTTTAAATAGATTATATTAGTTAGTCCTCCGCCATGTAATCCAGCAAGCACTTTAGCTTTGCTGAATATTTTAGATTGTTCACTGAAACTTAAGTCTTCAGGATAAATTATTTGGTAATTGTATCTATCAAGTATTTTTTTTAGCTTGTTTTCGTTATTTATTTTTCTATGTTTTGATTTTTCTCTACTAATCCAGATTTTAGTACTGTTAACATCACTATTTTTTGATGCAAGTACTTCCTTAATTCTCATCATAATATTTTTTTCATAATTACCAGATGGTGCGACATGACTAGATATGAGCAATTCTTTTACAGTTAATGTTTTTGAAGCATTGTAAATTTTATAGTTAACTTCAAATTTTTGTAATGATTCTATTATAAATCTATATTTTAAGAATTTATCTGGGATTAATACAGGATATTCTTCAGTATAACCTTGGATTTGGACAAGCCTAGGGAGCGCATCACACATCCAATGAAAATAGTGAAAACTTTTTTCATCAAGAATCCAAGAACCTTTATTGAAAACTTGGTCACTATGAATCACTTTTGACTTCTTATAAAAATATTTTAAGTTTTTGAAAAAATTATATTTTTTCATTTTTGTGTGTTTAGAAAAAGACATAATACTAAAGTACTTCGATAAATCTAAAAAATTTATTGAAATATTTTTAACATATAGCATGTAAGATCCTTCAAAAGATTTATAAAATTCATTTTCAAATAAATGTACATCTTCCGCTATTAGGTTAACTGGTTTAGTTCGAACAGAGTTGAATTGATTATAAAGTTTTGTTTTCTTCATTAAATTAGATATGGTTTCATTTAAATTGATTTTATAATAATTACATTAATTTATGAATTTATCTTATCAATAAAAATGAAATTTATTTAGTTTATTATAATTATTGAATGACCAAATATTTAGTAATTTTAGCAGGGTTACCTCGTGGTGGAGAACCTACTTGGAAATCTATCTATAAAAATCTAGTAAAGCCACTTAGTGCAGATTTAGCAATCTGCACAGGAAATAATATTGATAAAAATTCAACACTTTATAAAAAGTCAGATTATAAGTGGTTATTTAACGAGTATGAAGATTGGTTTGATTATTATATTCAAAACTTTTCTGGTGACTGGAAAAAAGTATTTGAATTAGGAAAGCACACTGGTTTGTATAATTCAGGATCAGTTCATTTTGCAATTAAAGATATTATTCGTCAAAACTACTTAGATATTATAAAAAAATATGAATATTTTATTTATTCACGTTTCGACCAATTTTTTATAATGAACCACCCCAAGTTTACTGGAGAAAATATATGGATACCCGAAGGTGAGAATTATACCGGAATATGTGATAGACATGCTGTAGTTCCTAGCAAGTATGGTGAAGAGTTTTTAAATATATGTAATTATTTGGATAACAGATTATTGAAATCTTCAATTCCTGAATATCTAAATTGTGAAGCAGTTTTTAAAATGCATTTAAATGATACGAATTTATTAAAAGTTGTAAAAAGATTTAGACGTTTTCAATTTACCACTTCAAAAAAAACTGACTTTACCCGTTGGAGGGTCGCAAAATATAAACTTTACTTCTATAAAGATATTTACTTAAAATATCCGGATGAATTTTTAGATTCTGTACAAACTTTAATTAGAAATAGAAAATTATTACTACTGTTGACAATAAGATACAGAGAACTTATCAATTTTACCTATCTGAAATCCAGAATTTTCATAGGTAGATTCAAAAATGGAAACAGCAAGTGAATTTTGATAATATAAAAGTTAGCGTTATTATTCCAACTTTTAATAGGTATAAATATTTATTGAATGCATTTCAAAGTATAAAAAATCAGGATTTTGAAAACTTAGAAGTTATTATTGTTAACGATGGTTCAACAGATGTTGCATATTCTACAAGTGAGTTAAAAAAACTAAATTTTGTAAAATGGATAGAACTTGATGAAGATAGAAAAAAAAATTATCAATATGGTCCTGCAAATATTGCATCGTTAAGAAATATTGGAATAAGTCATGCAAGTGGAAATTATGTTGCTTTTCTAGATGATGACGATTTATGGCTAAAAGGCAAACTTCAAAAACAGATTTCAACAATGGAAAAAAATGGTATTTACTTTTCTTCTACTGATGGATATTTTGGTCTCGGAGAATATTCTGAAGGTAGAAAATATATGCTTTATAATAAACAGAAATTTTATAAAGACATAAAAAAGAAGTATAAAAAAACTGAATTTAATTTTAAAAAAGCTTTTCCAAGTAATTTTTCACTTGAATTTTTGAAAGTACATAATTGCATTATTACTTCAAGTGTAGTAGTCAGTTTAGATTTACTAAAAAAGGTTGGTGGTTTCAAAATTGTTTCCTGGGCAGAGGATTATGACTGTTGGTTAAGAATATTAGAGCATACCGATTTACTATATATTGATGAACCACTTTTTTATTATGACGGCAACCATGGAGATGGAAGGTTATATTAAATTAAATTGAAAGTTTTTTTCGAAGAAAATTTTTGAAATTCTCAAAGCTTGCAATTTTAGATTTATGAAAGCGTATATATCTTTTAAAATTGTAATATCTGTAAAACAATAAAGTGTTAAATCTAAATAATTTAGTTTCTGAAATATGATTTGGAAAGTGTTTTGTTTGTGATGTATTCAAGGGAGTTTTCCAGTCATCATTGTTAGAACAATGCATACCTGTACCATCAAAACCTTTATTTTTTACATGTGATTTGTTTGGAAAAATTGAAAATCCATTATTCAAAAATAAAGCTTGATACCAATAGGCATCCCATGCACTAATTTCTCCCAGTTCATTCTTAATAATTATATTTTCCCAGTCATATAAGCCTTCAACATTAAACTTTTTCTTCTGTTTTTGGTCAAGCTGGGAAATAAAATTAATCTTATCAAAATCTTTACTTATAAATATATCCCAACGATCTTTCCACGTACCCCACCCCCATGGAGAAATATAAGTAGACACACTTGACTTTTTTGAAAAATTGAGTTGGGGATATGCATAACCATTTATATGCCAGATGTTTTTGTTTTCACTATATTTACTGAGTGCATCATTCATATAATGTAAAAAAAACTTACTTAAATGTAAATCATCTTCAAGAATTATTAATTTATCATACTTTGTAAACAACTCAGAAATTGTAGAAATTATATTAGTTCTACAATCTAAATTCTTTTCTCTTAATATAAGATTCGTAGACTTGAACTGCCAATTCTTCTTCGCAACATCAATAGTTCTTCTATGTAGTGAGATATCTGTCTTTTCAGAAGGTCCGTCAATACAAATATATACAATACTATCTTCCGAACCTTTATTGTCCTCTAGCGTACACAACATATTATTTAAATGTTCTGGTCTATCAAATCCAAAACATACAATTGGTGAATAATTCATCAATACTATAATATAGAAACAAAAATTAAATGTAATTTGGTTTATATGAAATATAAGAAAATTAAAAAAGAAGATATTTTTTTCATATTTGTAATGTTTTCATTTTTATATCACCAATACATTTCTATTATTATTGGAGGTACAATATGGGACAATCTGAATCATTTCACTACTTCACAGATAATAATTGAAAAAGCCAAATTATTTTTTATAGAACCAAATAATCCATTTCTTTCAGAATTTTTCTTCAATTATGAGTTCTATGGTTATATTATTGCTATTCCTATTTTTATAATTTCAAATAATGAAATAATCCTCAATTTATTTCAACATATTCTTCAAGAAAATATTAATGTTGACATTAACAATTTAGTTGAAGTTAAAAATATCATAAGATTCAATATATTAAATTTTTATGTTGTAGCATGTTTATTTTTTGTATATAGACTTCTAAATAACTTTTATAGTAAAAGCAATTCTTTATTAGCTATTATTTTTCTAATTTTGATACCTTCTTTTAATGGTCAAGCTCAATTTAACATTAAAGATATTCCTTTTGCGTTACAGTTATTCCTAGCTTGTCTGTATCTACTTGTCATTGAGAAGAAAAGATCTGGGATTCATAATGTATCAATAAAAGAAAAATTAATTATTTTATTACTTATTAGTTCAATTCTTTTAATAAGACTGAATGGAATTTTTTTTATAGGTTTATGTTCAGTTTATTTCTTGATTTCATCTAAAGAAAAAGTCAAATACGTTAAGAATTATATAAATCTATATTTGGGATCTATATTATTATTTTTTATAGGATCACCTTCTTCATGGCAAAAACCAAAACTTTACATTACCGAGACAATAAATACACAGTTTTTCTTGGAGTGGACTGGTGCTACATTAACAAATGGAAAATATATTTATGCACTTGAAATGGAACCGTATTACTTATCAACATGGTTATTTTATAGATTACCGCTAGTATTCCATATTGCTTTAATTACTAGTACAATTTTTTATTTTTATAGAAAAAATTTTAGTGAGATATTCAAGTTATCAATATTCTATATCTATGTGATAAATTTATTGTTCATTATTTATTTGCCAGTAGCATACGATGGAATCAGGCAGTATTTATTCTTATTACCATTTTTTAGTATTGTATTAGTCGAGTCAATTACTATATTAAAAAACAAGTTTATAAAACAAATAAGCATACTTCTAATTGTAATTTACTTAATTTTTACACAAATGGGATTAGGATCGTACAGATATATCTACTTTAATGAATTTGTTAATAAAAATGATATCGCAATTTATTGCGAACAGGTAGGTGGCTGCGGAAACTGGGCAACTGACTACCTAGCTTATTCAGGAAAAGAGCTCTCTAAATTAGTATTTAATTTAGGCATCGAAAAGGTTTATATTTGTGAACCAACGGATGCTTTTTCAACTTATTTGGAAATGGAAATCGAAATTTTGAATAATGATAATTTCCTTAAAGATATTCCACAAAACGAAGAATTTTATATTCTTAATATACATCGCCCAATGCTAAGTTATGATACTTGTGGTTTTGTTGAATCAGGTAGAGAATATAACTGTGAATTTGTTGACTCAGTAACTAGACAACTAAGAAAAGTGGATATAACTTTAAGTTATATTCAAAAATGTAAATTTACATAAATATTTAGTTTTTTATAAGTTCAGCATTGGGTTCAATTTAGTTTTTAATAATATTTTATAATTTATATTTTATATAATGATAAGCAAAACTTTTTGTTAAGAGCTACTTAAACAAATGAAACAAATTCTTTAAATATATTTATTAAAATATATTTAATATTTCTTCTTAAGATTCTTTAGAAATTCAACTTTTTTATTTAGAAGAATGTTTTGTACAATATGTTGGTTTTCTGTTACTTTCAACAAAAGATTCAACAAGGATGCAATTGTAGTTATTTTTAACTTCACTATCTTGAATTAATTCAATGTCATTAATAAGAAAATGATAAGGATTATTATTTTTTATGTCTTTTTCTACAGAGTATTCTTTACAAATATCTGTATTTATTCTTAATCTAGCAGTCCTAGAAGACTGAATTTTCCCTCCTTTATCGAGATAATATAAAGCAACAATGTAGTGATCAATCTCTCCCCAAGCACATCTTTCGTCAGGGAGTAAATATAAAATTTCATCAGGACTTTGAAAATAAATGTTTCTAGCTAATGCGGCCTGTTGATTTGTTGGTATGTCTACTTTAAACAATGAAGATTTACTTTCATAAATATTATCCATATCATAAAGTTGTAAACTAAGTGATATAACCATAATTAATATTGATAAATACTTATTGTTGAGAGAAGAAAATTTGAAAATCAAAAAAACCAAAAGAAAATAATAAACTGGCCAAATAAATCTTCCTGTTGCTCTAAATAACTCTAATAATTTAGTATGTAAAAATAATGGTTGGAATTCATAAAATTGATAATGGGCTAATTTCCATTTATTTCCAAATGAAAATAGTGTAAGCAAAAATAAACAAAAAGTTATTAAGAAGTGTGACTTTACTGATAAATATACTTTAAAGGGTATAAAAATCAAAAGAAACCCCAAAAAAATATAACCCAAGCCTAGATAACTATAGCCTTCAATACCAAATGTAGTGTAGGGTTTATAACACCTTAAAATTTCATTAATTATATTCACTGGGAATTCGCTACAAAAGAACGAATTAAACTCAGTACCATATTTAAAAAAGTCTTTTGTTATGAGTAGGAACCCGTCACCTGTTGTAAAGAAAATAAAGAAATAAAAAATTAATATTAAAACAAAAACAATTAGTGAATAAAAGATCTCTTTTAATTTTTTTTGTAAAAATGCGAGTACTAAAGTTAATAAATAAATTGAAGTAATCATAGTAAAAATATAAATGTGGATAAATATTGATAGACCGCAAACAAAAGCAAATATATTCAATGATTCGAAATCGTTCTTTTTATTGATTAGATAAAAGTATATACTACTAAGGATTATCCAGTGAGCAGACAAAGCAGAATGCCACACCATTCTATTAATCATCAGAGGTGTATTTATAAGCATAAGTAAACTAGCAACAAATATGAAGTTATTTTTTATTTTTAAATTTAAGATTTTTCCGGCAAAATATGCAAAAAGAACGTAGCAAATAAGATACCATAAAGGAAAAGGGTTGAAAATCTTATACCCAAACAAGCTATAAATAGATTTTAGTAAAATGCTGAATAGTGGGATAGAGTCCATAAAAATAATAGAAATACCACTACCTAAAAATATATTATTTGTGACAGTTAATGGAAATTTCCAAGAATCATTTATAAATGATAAATATCCCGCAAGGAACATTGGATGGTCTTCAGTAAAAAAGAAAGAAGTTTTTGAAAATAGAAAATTAATTCCAAATATATGTAAATAAGTTATAAAACCAACAAACACAGAAAAAATTTTTCTATTTTTTTCTTTTGACATAAGACCATTTTAACTGTAGTTAATTCAATAGATTAACAAGTCAAACGTAAATTATAAACACCAATAGTCTGATAAAGGAATTTACTTTTACATAAAAATTTTTTTCTTAAAATGCATATTTTGTAATTACAACATTTTATAAATCTATATTTTTTCAAAATATTAAGATAAAAATATATGAAAAGGTTAATAAATGATCTATCAATTGTTATTCCTTGTAAGAATGATGAGAAGGATTTAATAGATATTCTCCCCTATGTAATAAAATTTTGTAACAAAAATGTTTTAAATTTTGAGATTCTAATTGTTATAAATGGGAGTAAAAAAGAAAATATTCTAGAACTAAATGAATATATACAAAATAATGAAATTAAAAATGTAGAGTTAATTACTATTGAAACTATTGGTAAAGGAGCAGCTGTCAAAAAAGGTCTTCTTAAGGCAAATTTTGACCATATTTTAATTTCAGATGCTGATTTCTCTGTTTCAATTGATCATTTGTTAAAGTTTATAGATGAAAATGGTAATTTTTTAGGCGATTTCCTTGTTGGGTCAAGAAGAATGAAAAAATCCAATAATTTAATAACACCTTTTTCAAGAAAAGTATCTGGCTTTTTATATACCATAATGGTAAAAGCAATACTGGGACTAAAAGTTAAAGATACTCAGTGTGGTTTTAAAGTTATTAATATTAAAAATTTTAAAAGTTGTAAAAATTTTATAAAAACTAACTATTCCTATGATGTTGAGTTATTTTTTCTTGCTATTCAAGAAAAAATACTAGTTACAGAAATTCCAGTTGAGTATATACACAATAAAAATTCAAATGTGAAGATAGTTTCAGACTCTATTTCAATGACAAAAGACCTATTAAGTATAATTTGGAAATACAGAATAAAAAAGTTTAATTAATAAGAATAAATATTTAGACTATAGAATTAATTTTATCTGCAATAAATTTTATGTCTTTTTGAGTCAAGTTATTCGAAGAGGGTAACCACATAACCTTGTCAAATAAATTTTCAGATTTTGGTAATTCATTTATACAATATTGTTTCAAATATTTTTGTTTACTTAATGCAGGGTATAAATTTCTAGTTTCAATACCCTCCTCATTTAATTTCTTTGCAAATTTTTCTTTCATTGTTAAAGAATTAAATCTTATATCAAAAAACCAAGGTACTTCGTTTTTTGAAAACTTGTTAACTGAAACTTCATTATTTTTAATAAATCTAAGATAATTTTCATAATTTTCTTTCTTATTGATAATGTAAGAATTAAGCCTTTTAAATTGAGACAAACCCAATGTAGCTTGTAAATCAGTTATTTTAAAATTCAATCCAAACCCCTCATGCCAATCAAGTTTATCTTTTGAACGATTAAATGTTTTCAGCTTAGTAAGGAAATCATACTGTTCTTCATCATCTGTTAATAGCATTCCACCTTGACCCATAGTTATTATTTTGTGAGGTGTGAAAGAAATTATGCTTGTATTTCCAAGTTTTCCACACTTATTACTTTCATAGGACGATCCTAATGCATGTGCAGAATCTTCAATAAATTTAATACTATTTTCCTTACACCAGTCATTTATCTTTTCACCTTTGCCACTTCTTCCATTTAGGGGTACAAAAATAACAGCGTCCAAGTTTTTATGTTTAATTAAATCATCATATGACATACACAATTCATCATCAACATCAATTAGTACAGGTATTGAATCAGCCCATAAAACAGCATTAATAGTTGCTATCATTGTTAAATTAGGAACAGCAATTTTTTTATTTTTAAGTCCTAATCCCAATAAACTTAAATAAATTGCAATTGTCGCATTTGGCACAGATATTGCGTATTTTCTCCCAACAAAATTTGATATTTCCTTTTCTAGTTCGGCTGTTTTACTATGTTCAGTTATCCACCCACCAGAACTTAGATATTCATTCACACTCTTAATGTCACTTTCAGTGATATCTGGTTCAACCTGATTATATTTCAAATTCTTGTTCTGTCTCTTTCAGGTCCATAGTAGGGACCATTTTTATTCTCAATAACCAAGGCATCCTCTTCAATAATATATTCATGAGCACCATTAAACTGAATAATCATTTCTCCCTCATCAATAATATGTGATGAAATGAAATTGCCATTTTCAAAATATAATTTACATTGAATTTTTCCGCGAACGACATAAACTGATTCATTAGTTTTAAAAGACTCCCTAAGAAAAGTATTATGATAGTGTGTTTCAAGCCGTTTTCCTTTTTTGTAATTCCATAAACCAACCTGAATAAAATTAGTATCATTGGTTATAAAAGACAGTCCTTCTGAAGAAAAGTTTGGCTTGACAATGGTAGCTATATGAATACCGTCAGCAATAATTTCATTTTTTAGTTCACTATTCATAGTTTTCCAGATACCATTCTACTGTTTTTTTAATTCCTTCATGTAGCTTTATCTCAGGACTCCAATTAAGTAATTTAGTACCCAAATTTCCGTTTACTGTTTTTCTCAAAACTCCGTCAGGCATATCTGTATTTAAATTAAAAATTCCATTCCAATTCATATGTTCTGAAATTATTTCTGCAATTTCAATAATAGTAGAACCTTTATTGACACCTATATTGTAGAGATAGTTACCTTTAGCAATTTCTAATGATTTCACAAGCGCTTTTGCACCATCTTCAACATAAAGCCACTCTCGGATAGGTTTCCCGCTTCCCCAAATCTCTATAGAGTTACTATTTGCAACTTTGGCATTGTGTATTTTTTTAATTAACGCACCAAGAGCATGTGATCTTTCTTCCTCAAAATGATCACCGGGTCCATACATATTTGATAAAACTACATTATATGATGAGATTCCATATTGTTCAAAAAAACTTTTTCCAAGTGCAACAAACAATCTTTTCGATAATGCATAATTAAAAACTGACTCATGTGGAGGACCTTCCCAAAAGTCTTTCTCTTCATAAACTGTTAAATTTCCTGGATAAGCACAATTGGAAATTGGATTAATTATATTTTTGATACTGAAGGTTTTTGCAACATCGTAAAGATTTGTTGCCATTAAGGAATTTATTTTTAGTAAGTCTGCTTGATATTTATAACCAAAAGAAATCCCACCGACAAAAGCAGCACAATTTATCATTGTGTTGATTTTTTTATCTTCTATAAAACATTTAAAACTTTCAAGATTTGTAATGTCTATTTCTGACTTACCTTTAATTTCAAAAAATGACTTTCCTTGTTTTTCAAGTAATATTTTTACATTCCTTCCTAGAAAACCACTTGAACCGATAACTAAAATGTTTTGTTCCATGTACACTAATTTAACAATATTTCTTCTATAATTACTATAATTTACAAATCATGAAAAACTACAAATTTGATATTACCTATGTTTTTGGAAACGGACGAAAGGCAAAATTATTATCAAAACGTGACTGTGGAAGAGAGTTTTTTTATGGGTATCCTTATTTTTTAAAAAAAAATTATAAATTAAACATTATTGAGACTGAAATTCAAAACTCTACTAAATTAACAAAAAAAATATTAAAATTTTTGGATAGGTTTTTTGCTATGTTCGCAAAACTAACATTCTATATGAATGTATTAATTAGTCGGGAAACATTATCTCAAATTTACAATTCTAAAAATATCATTACATCCAATCATGGAATAGGGATGTCATTATTTTTTTTCATTTCAATAATGAAAATTTTTAAAAAAATAAATTTTTTAGTTATCCTCTCTGGGCTTTTTGCAATGAATAAATCAAATTTAATTGTGAGGTTCCTTAGAAAAATAATTTTTACTTATTTTTTGTTAGTAGTTGATTATCTAATATTCACAAACAGAAGTGAGTACGAGTTTGCTAAAAAAAATTACAGAAAATTTGAAAGTAAGTTTGTTTGTTTGCCATTTTGTATAGATACTGATTTTTGGAAACCAAAATCAACGCCTAATTTTCAAGAAAAAAAAGGAGTTCTGTTTATAGGAAACAATGGACACAGAGATTTTGATCTTGTAATTCAAATTGCAAAAAAACTAAAAAATATTCCATTTACTTTCATTACAAACAGGATAAAAAATGAGGATGTTAAATTTAATAACGTAAATAATATACTTGGCGATTGGAATTCTGGGTACCTAACAGATGAAGAAGTAAAAGATTATTATGAAAAAGCAAGAATAGTTATCTTACCTATTAATAATACTTTAGTTTCTTCTGGGCAAAGTGCTGGTCTCCAAGCTGCTTCTGTTGGGACTCCGCTCATCACTTCAAGAACAATTGGTTTTTGGGATTATAAAAATTATGTTAACAATAAAAACATCGTATTGTTAGAAGATAATACTTTAGACCTTTGGGTTAAAAGTATTGAAAAATTATATTATGATTATGATAAATTAGAGGAGCTATCTCAAGAATCTTTTAAATTAGTTAATTTTCAATATTCTCTAGAAAATTTCGATAAGAATCTTGAAAAATATTTATTTTTTTAGGAATTAATTAAAGTTACTAAATATAAACTTACAATATGACTGATGGCAATAAGATACTAATAATAACTCCAACTTATAATGAAATTGAAAATATTCAAGTCTTCATTGACGCAGTTCTATTGTTAAATCTCGACCTATTGTTGGTTGACGATAATTCTCCTGATGGTACAGCCCAAAAAGTCAAAGAGTCACCAATGTACAATAAAAAAATTTTTTTGATAGAAAGATCTCATAAAATGGGGCTTGGTTCAGCATATAGAGAAGGTTTTTACTGGTTTATGCAAAGTAAATACACACACTGTATAGAGATGGATGTCGATCAATCTCACACTTTTAAAGATCTTAAAAAAATTATTTCAAATCTTAATCACAATGATATGGTTATTGGTAGTAGATATATTTCTGGAGGAGGAAGTATAGGCTGGAGTATTAAAAGAAGAATGTTATCTAAATATGCAAATCTCACTGCTAAATATTTATTAAAATCAAAAATAAACGATTTAACAAGTGGATTTAGATCCTTCAATAAAAAATCATTAAACGTAATAGACTATAAAAACCTTACCTCAAATGGTTATTCATTCCAAATTGAAACAGCTTTTATGGCTGAAAATGCAAATTTGAAAATCTTAGAAGTCCCTATTACTTTTGAAGAAAGAAGTTTTGGTCAATCTAAAATGGATTTTAGAATAAAAATTGAGGCACTAAACTTACTTCTTAAACTGTACATCAAGAAAAAAAACTCAAACCATCCTAAATAGAAAGTAAAAATTTCATATGTTTAAATTATCTATTGCAACAACATATACTAATCCTGAAGAAAGAATGGATCCTTGGAAAGAGGCGATTGCTTGCTATGAAGATTTAGCTGATGAAGTTGTTAGAGCGGGTCAAGACTGGCCATATGAATTTTCATGGGACTATATTGGAAAAACTTTTAATGAAAGCTTTCAATTAGCAACTGGGGACTGGGTTATTAGAATGGATTTAGATTATTTTTTTCATGAAAAAGACTTTCAAGGAATACGAAATATTTTATCTAATAATTTTGACAAACCTGCAGTAGCTTTTCCAAAAGTTCAGTTTTTTACTCCAGAACGATATGCACTAAAAACAAATATTGTGATTGCCTACAATAAAAAAAATTTTCCTCAAATAAAGCTTGATGGTGGAGGAGACTTATGTTTGCCCACACTTAATGGCAAGGAGATACTTCCAAGTGAAGTACCCATATCTAAAATATGGCTTTGGAATTATGATTCCATGTTCAAAACTAAAGAGGTGATTGCAAAAGATCGAGCAAGATTTGCACGTGCTTGGTATAGACACTTTAACAATTGGGGAAATGAAGAAGGAGAAGATCTTGAGAAAGCCTATGATACTTGGATAACCATGGTAAAAGGTAGATATGCAAAGCATTCAAAAACTATAAACATAAATAAACACCCAAAATATATAAAAGATAAAATTTTTAATTTAAATGAAAGTCAATTTGGCTTTAGTGCTTTTGGACTAAGAAGTGAATTACATGGAAATATTTATAAAAGAATAAAAAGTAGGATGATTTAAATTTTAGAAATAAAAACATATTTCAATTTAAAAATAAGTAAAATTCTTGAATACTCTTTAACCGTAGCATATGTATCGCTTTTGATTTTTAGAGCTATTAATGTTGAGTTAACCTATGATGAGGCGTATACTTTTCTAAATTATGTGTATACAGATAATGTGTTTAATATTGGTATTGCAAATAACCACATACTTAACAGCTTCCTTATAGCTATAACAACAAAATTAGGATATTCAGAGTTATTTATCAGACTTCCAAATTTAATAAGTGGTGCATTATTTATCTTATTTGTATATAAATTTTTAAAAAGTAACAACTACAAAATAGTAGGTTATGTTTTACTTTTGTCAAACCCATATATTTTAGATTTTTTTTCAATTGCAAGAGGATATGGTATTGGTGCCTTTTTAATCTTTTTATCGTCCTATATCTTTTTGAAAAGTGAAGGTAAAGAAATTTTCATTCCAATTATTTTACTTTCAATTGCTTCAATTAGCTATCACGTCATAGTTATGATGTTGATAAATTTTTGGATCATAAACATAAAAAAATTTTTTAAAAACTTAGAAATAGTAAAGTCAATTTTTATAAATATATTTGTTATTGCAGTAATTGCCACTAATACATGTATATTATTTAATATAACTAATGTAGGAAAACCTCTTTATGGTATTTATAACTTAACTTTAATTGGCTTGATGTTTAGCGGTTTTGGTTTCACATCGATTTATCTAAATGAAAATATTTTTTTTATTATATTAATAAATTTTTTATTTATACTTCCAATTTTTAAATTTAAAAAACTTAAAAGCTATTACCGGACTTTTTTCTACATTTCGTATTTAACAATTTTCTCAATATATGCAATACCTTTTATTTTCGGACGACCCCTACCGCTATTAAGAACAATTTTTCCTTTTTTTATTCCAATTATTTTATTAATTTTTGAAGCAATTTCAATACATTTTGCTAGCTTGAACAAATTAACAGTCTTTATTATTTCAACTATTTTAATTTCAACACTTTCAATTAATTTAATCTCACAAATTGAGTTATACGAAACTATTGATTGGAAAGATGACCCAAGTAAAAAAAATATTCTTCAAAAAGAGATTTTTTCCAAAGAATTCAAGATTCCAATCAGTGAACTAGGTCCTGTTGGAGAGTATTACCGTTTGTTATATGAAATTGAATCTACTAGGAATTAGGTTTTTTCTGTGCAGCTACGAAAAGTGAGATTCCAAATTTTCCATCAATTTTTAGCCTTCTTAGACAGTGCTCTAATAAACTAATTGAATATAATATTTTATTTAGAAATCCACTAGTCTTTGCTGTCGAATGAATATTATTTGAAAATTTTATTTGTAAATATCTAAGTGGAAGCAACAACCAATTAAACCCTTGTCTTTTTAAAATTGTAAAATTTTCTAATTCACTATAAATCATTTTCCATGTGTATCTCCTGAAGTGTTTAAGTTTTTCATCGTGAATACTCCATAATGACTTATATGCAGGGACACTAACTATAATTTTTCCATTACTTAAAAGTAAGTTAGTAACATTTTGCATAAAAACCTTGGTGTTTTCAATGTGTTCAATTACATCTAAAAGAATAATAAGATCATATTTTTTTTCAATTTCACTAAAACTTTGAAAGTAATTTCCTAAATTAACTGCGGTATTATCTTTTATGTGCTTAGTAAAGTTTAAATCTGTTTCTAAAATATCAACATTTCCAAACTTTGAAAGAGCACTAAGATTATTACCTTTTCCAGGTCCAATCTCTAAAATTTCTATAGGGCCAACAACAATTTGTTTTAAAATGTAAGTCAAAAGATTTGCTTTTGCTTTATACCACCACCACTCTAGGTCACTTTCTAATGGTATGCTTTGCATAGCAACCTTTCAATATTGAAATTAATAATACTTTTATTTAAGCTAACAACTTATTAAGAAAAATTCAAGTTCTATGTAATTAATAAGTTAAAATAACAAACATGTTAGTAATTTATAGGTTTATAGTCCTCACAATATTAAATTATGGTGTTTTCATAAGTAGTCCATATATCGATACTCTCCAGCTTCTAAAAGATATAAAAGTTTTTTTCAAAGTTGAGTCTTCTGATATTTATTTGACTTATTTAATTTCAAGTTTATTTGTTTCAGCTGTTACAATTTTATTGATTAGAATCTTTAAACCATTTATTGAGATTTATCTTTTACATTATTCAAGATACTTTTTTTATATACTAGTGTGTTTACTTGGATTGTCTTCAGTGTATATTGTATTAAGAATTTATGGATATTCAAGAATTTCATTACTAGCATATATTCTTTTATCTTCTACTTTTTTAAACTTTAGTACTAAAAATTTAAAATTTCTAAAGTTTTAAAACCTAAAACATTTTTTTATCCAAAATATACATCTTATGATTATAATTTATATATTTGACAATCTAAATATATAAATATTTAACGAAAGAGTATTTCATTGGTAACAAAAAAAGATCTAATAGATAATATTTTAAAAAAGTTAGCTAATTATTACCATTAATAAATAATTTATAACCCCAAAGGCTGTCTTCTAAGATAATATTATTCTTGTATGTACAATTTAATGAAGCCCAACATGAATTATTTGCTGAATACACCCATTTAGTTTCATTGAAATTGAAATAGATCTCTTTATTTGGTTGAATTTCGTATAAGGTAAATGGATGTGTTAAAAATTCCTTATACATATATCCTCTTGGCAATGAAGCCATTGAAAAAACTAATAATATTGACCAAAAAACAGGAACTATTTTTTTACTTATTTTAAAGTCATTTGTTCCGAATCCAAAAAAAGCAACAATTGTTAAAAATATTCCAAATCCATTTCTGTATACTGGAACACTTGTAAAGAAGAAAAGTATATTAATCAACAGAAACAATATGCTTGTAATTAAATGGTTTCGGTGTATTTTGTAAATATTTTTTTTATTAAATAATATATTTCTAATTATTAATATAAAAATTAATGATAATAGAAAATTAAAGAATATTTGAAAATTGAATTGAGTATTGATCCATTCATTAAACCACTTAAAAATATTCTCTCCATACTTATAGGCGTAGTTAAATTCTATTGTGCCATTTTTAGATGATTTAACGAGACTATAAGCACTCCAAGAAACATTCTTATTACAAGTAGATAAAACTGGAAAAATAAAACAAGATGAAATTATGAAAGTTTTTATAGACCATAAAATAAAAATTAGAAGTAAGAATATAGTTTCTTTAAATAAAAAATTCTGTGAATTTTTCAAAAGATTGTAAAGATAAGATAAAATTAATATTATTAAAAATGCAGCATTAATTTTTAGTTGAAATGCAAATAGAGATGAGAATCCAATAAAAGCAAAACCTTTTTTTGTGAAGGATGAATTTATTGAGTCATTTAAAAAAATAATAAAAGAAAAAAATATCAGAATTCCCACCGCGGTGTCTTGTTTCCCAATTGTTTGTATTTGTATAAAACCATTAGACCCACCATTTACTCCTATATTGTCGATAATGCTATAAAAAAGAACTAATATAGACACGTTTCTTAAGAAAAAATTTTCATTCTGCCGAATAGTCGAATGGAGATAACTATAAAACACAACAAAAAATATCAGATGCAAAAAATGAGAATATAGAAAGTTATTAATTCCCCAAAGTACTGAAGACAAATATTCATTTAAATTAGCATACGAATAATAAGGATTTAAATTTACAAGTCCAAAACTGAGTTTTGAATTATATAACCAATTTTGAGTGCCCAGATGATACGCACCAGCATCATAATGAAGCCTTATACCATATGAGCTAATGCCAATTAAAAATGGAAAAACTAAATTATTTATCATAAATTGAAATGTAAAAAATTTATAACTTTTAATATCTATATATCCATAGATGAAAAATATTAGTACAAAAATTGATAAAGAAAGAATAGCAAATTTAACAGGTGCAAAAAAATTAAACAAAAATAAATAATTCCCACATAAAAACAAAAAAAATAGCGAATAGAAAGTTTCTAGTTTAATATTTTTTGAAATTTGAAAATTTTTAATCTCAAAACCACTCGAAAGAGTAGTTTTGTAAAGCTTGATAATTCCCCTACCTGAAAAGTATGCAATATTGTAAAATATTACAAAAAATAATGTACTCATTTATAAATTTTCTAATAATTTTAAAAACAATAATTTTGCATTGTTTAGACTTACAAAATAGTTTAGTAAATTTTAAAACCCAATATTAAGTTTTTAATAATAAATAGCTTTGTTCAAAAATTGGTTAATAGTATTTTTTTAAACTAATAAGTTAGCAACTTTTCATAGACAAAAATATATGTGGTTTCATATTAAAACAATAAATATAAAATTATTGGAGTCTATGAAGAATAGTTTTCTTTTCAACAAATAAAATGTATTCAGAAATAATTCTTGCCTATTTTACAAAGTACTTAATAGAAATTACTTAGCTAAATAAATTATTATCTATTGATATACACTTTTTCAAAATAAATATATTTAGAATTCTGAATATAGATTTTAAGTATGTGATCATTTTCAAATCCACCTATTCCACTTGATATAAATAATTTATTTTCTGAAATACTGCAGAAAATTTCATTCTGAGAAACTCCTGAATCACCTGCAATTGATATTAGAGGTAATTCTTTATCTTTAATCCATTCAAATTTATTTACTACAATATTTTCCAAACCTTCAAAACTATTAGGCTTCACTCCGTCAAAAAGGTCGTACCAAAATATTTGATGAGAAAATAAGATTAAAAGATTAGGGTTGTTATCAGTTATTAATTTGTTAATAGTTTCCTGATCATCTAAATCCAAAAACCAGTCAGGGTTGTTAAAATTTGCAGAAATCAGTAAAACATCATCAACAAATGTATAGAATAAATCCTTTTTAAATATAGATATATAGTTGTTGTTACCTTTGTTAAAATCATGATTTCCCGGTGCAATCATGTAGTTGTCAAAATATGTTTCTATTTGATTTTTTGCAGTTATTAAGCTCTCAAGTGTATCATTTTTTACGAAGTCACCAGTTAAAACTAGATAATTATTTTTATCAGTTAAATTTTTATCAAAATAATCAAGTAAGTTCAAATCTAGTGCTTTATCGTATTTATCTACATCACCATATGCATGTCCAACCACATAAAATAATGTAGAGTTATTATTTTCGTATAAACTCTTCGTAGTGTCTCTCTCTAGGCTTTTACAAAATTCTGGATTAATCAAACTATCACCTGTCACATCCATTAATAATTTAGGAGATATCTCATCAGTTTCAAATACTTCAAGTAAATAATCAAAAAATTTTTTTTGATTATTTATAATAAGAGGAAGAAGAAGTATTGATATGATTATAAAAATTTTAACTTTTTTAAAAGTTTCCATAATAAGACTATAATTTAAAAATATGATATATTCTCTTTTTGGGTTTGATTTGACTTTTTCTGGTGAAAAGCTAATGACATTGCTGTTGGTAGTATCTGTCTCTCTTTTTTTATGGTTTGCATTTTATCTTTTTTCAGATATGTCATTCATGAGATCATCGTATATGTTTTATATGTTTATTTTTCTACCAATTGTAATAAACGTGATAACAGATTCAATTTCTACAAATATTGCACTATCACTAGGAATGGTAGGGGCATTGTCTATTGTTAGATTTAGAACACCAATAAAAAATCCTGTTGAGTTGTTAATCTATTTTCTACTAATAGCTAGTGGAATAGTTTCTTATACAAATATAAATTTATATATAAATTTTATAGGTTTTTGTATTGTCATAGTCATTCTTATTGCACTATTTAAAAACTATTCTAAGAAAAATTCTCCCATCTCTTTTAATGATGATAATGAAGAATTTTCATATTTAAAACTTCAAACTAATAAAGCTGTCGCCTTAGATAATTATTCAAGCTATCTTTTTCAAACATCTTTTGATGGAATTTCATATATTTATAGGTATAGATCAAAAAATTCAGAAACATTAGACTCTATAATTACAAATTTGGAAGATAAAGATTTAGTTTCGTATTCAATTGATAAATCAATATAAATTAATATATATAACATTTTCAATAATTTTTTTTTCATTATTATTTTTATCTGAAAAACCCGATGAACAAAAGAATGAGTTATCATCAATTGAAGATGAAAGCATCATAATTGACGAAATTACTCCATACTGTAATGGTGTAGATTTTATTCAGTATGAAAAACAAAAATTTTCAGATATTGTCAGTATATCAGTCGAAATAAATGACTCAAATGCATGGTATATCAATTTAATTAAATCAGGCATTAGTGGGGAATTATTTATTGAAGACAAATTTAAGACTAAATTTAATTCAATAGTAACCGTAATCTTTAAGGACTATTCTTGTTCATTTAAAGCAGATGTTAGAATTCATGGTGATTGGTTAGATCACTTAGATTTAAAAAATTTAGTTTCATCAATGGATGTCAAGCTTAAAGAAGGAAATATAATGGGTATAACCAAGTTTAAATTATTTCTTCCAACAACAAGAGAGTATGACAATGAAATATTTATTACCACTCTATTTGAAGAATTAGGCTTTATTTCTCCTCGATCCGCTTATGTATATGTAAATGTAAATAGTTACTATCAAGGAATTTTTATTTTTCAAGAAAAAGCTTCAAAAGAAATGATTGAGTATTTTAATTACAGAGAAGGCCCAATTATTGAAATTAATGAAAAATATTGGTGGAATACAGATTCAGGAGAACCAACGTCAGAAAAAAATTTCGAGGTAATGATTTTTGGTAGAGTTCAAAATGAATACTGGGCAAAAAGAAGTGAGCAAAATTTATTTATCTCTCTAAAAGCATTAGAGAAATTCAATAAGTCTTTGTTTTACTCTTATGATTTTGACCGGCAGATGAATTATGAAATTCTGAATACCAATCAAGAAAGAATTTATGCCTTTGACGCTGCCTTACTAGCAACACGTTCAGTTCATGCAATGACAAATCACAATAGAATTTTTTATTATGACAATATCTCAGATAATTTTGAACCAATTTACTATGATGGTTTTAGTACATTCCTTGACAAGGAAGCAAGCGTACCAACAGCATTCAACTATAAAATTTCACCGGGCTTAATAGATAGTGCCAAGAATATGCTAAGGGAAGCGGAATTAAACGCTTCTAAAATTCAACTCCTTCTTTTAGATAAAAACCTTATGATGTCTGTCGAGGAGATTAAATTGAATTTAGATAAATTTAAAAATAACTTAGAAACTATCACTACTAAAAAAATTTCAGAAGTTAACTATATAAACTACATAGAAAACTTAGACAAAATATGGATTCAAAAATCTGAAGAATTTAATTTCTACGATTCATTAAATGAAATCTATATGATATGTAATATTGAACAAACATTTAAATGTTTAAATAAAGAGTTGGAAGATCTTGATTTAATCTTTGAAAAAAATACACTTGGGATTAGTTTAGAATCAATGAGAAACCCAAATCAAATTTATCAAACAGAAGAAATTTTTACATATTCCTTCGGCAATAACGAGCTTACCGCCATAAACAACCCTAGTATTGAAATTGATGAAAAAAATAAAACAATAAGTGTAAATTTTTCAAAAAGTAATCAAAAAATATTGATTATGAGACAAAATATTCAGGAATTATGGAAATTCGACTTAAGTTCGGACTTTAAAGAAAATCAAATAAACACAAACCAAGACTTCAATTCACTTACAGGATGTATCACATTTTATGAATCAAATTTTCATTTAGAGTCAATAACTTTTGAAAATTCATTTTGTGAAGATTCAGTCAATATAATCAGAAGCAAAGGGCAAATTAATAATATCAGTATCAAAACATCGCATAGAGATGCTTTAGATATAGATTTCTCAGAAATAATCATCAGAAATCTTTTTATTGAAAATGCAGGAAATGATTGTTTAGATTTGTCTGGTGGTATTTATAAAATCGATTCTGTTACGACAAATAATTGTAGTGATAAATCTGTTTCGGTCGGAGAAAATTCAACTCTCTACATTGATAACTTACTTTCCAATAATTCCACAACTGCAATAGCAGTAAAAGATAGCTCATACTCTTCAATTAAAAATTTAAAAGGAGAAAACAATAAAAGTTGTTTTCTTTTATACAGAAAAAAACAAGAATTTGGCCCGAGTTACTTAAAGGTTTCAAAGAACGAATGTAATATAATTTTTAGTTATATTCAGGAGGGGTCAATTTATGACAAAGATTGAATCAAGAGAAGAGTTCAAGCTGGTTTTTGGAGCTACCGAGTTTAATACTTTTTTATCAGCAAATATTAAAGATTTTACAAAACTTTATGAGGGTAGAAAAATAAAATCTCTTTATTTCGATACTTTGAATTTTGATATTTATAAAAATCAATTACTTCATGATGTTGATAAATTTAAAATTCGGATTCGAAGTTATAATAATTTACCCAGTTTTACAAAGGAAATAAAAGGAAATACTTCCGAAGGAAAAATAAAACTTTCAGAAAAATTAGATATTGAGTCTTTTGATGACATTGATGAAATTTTTTACCTTGGAAAAATATATTATCCGACTATTTTTGTTAGTTACAGTAGAGAATACTTTAAATATAAAGATGCTCGAGTTACTATTGACACAAATATACAATATCAAGCATCAATTAATAGAAAATTGGACATTTCAATGGAAGAGTCTGAACACGTAGTTGTAGAATATAAAAAATATGATAAACACTCAAAGAATATCATAAACTACCTAGATAGGCCACATGACCAATTTTCTAAATACCAAGAAGCTATTGAAAAAGTTTTTCCAAATTTTTTTTGATTTTTAATTCGAATTAAACCTTATAACACTTAAACCTTTGTCAGCGCTAAAGGTTGTGAACCTGTGACTTCTTCCTTGTAAGGGAAGCAGTCATTATTTCCAATCTAAAATCAAATTTAAATTTAGGACTAAAATAATTTTTAAATGAGAAAAAATACAACGAAACGACCAATTAGAAAATTTTTAGCTTTATTTTTTACAATTTCTGCATTTAATGGAATCTTTTCTGATTATGAAAATGATGTACCTACAGAAGAAACTATTGGCGGAGTAATAATTGTATTATTAATAAATTATTTTCTTTTACGTCCTACAAAAAAAATTAATGATGAAGTTAATGAAAATAATAACTTTGAAGCGGATGTAGTTGATTTAGAAGATAAATATGATGAAATACAAGCAGATACCCAAGAAATAAATTACGATCAAAAACGTTCCAAAGACAGCAATCCTGTGAAAGACAAGCAAAGTTATATATCTAGAATTTTTCAGGGAAAAACAGATAGATATTAATTTCCGTAACTAATTTGTCTGATACTGACTGTTTTTACACCAAAAGCGGGTCACTTTGTATTTTTTCTTACTGAATTACTGAAAAACCCTTGTGGGCGCTACAGGATTTGAACCTGTGACTTCTTCCTTGTAAGGGAAGCGCTCATTAGTAACAAATTAAAACTTTTTATACTACCCAAAAGTCATAAAACATAACATGAAGGTAAAAGAGAAATTGTAGAATACAATTAT
>Ga0208547_1000140_pt1 | contig 36724 bp, 52 predicted proteins | sample DEB08_DNA_5_FD_185501 | JGI IMG/M metagenome (GOLD analysis project Ga0208547, IMG submission 185501) | Aqueous microbial communities from the Delaware River and Bay under freshwater to marine salinity gradient to study organic matter... | ecosystem: Environmental > Aquatic > Marine > Coastal ...
ACTTCACTTGGCACCCGTGGATACTTCTTGGGATCTCGCAGGTCCATTAGGAATTGTTCTACATTTAATACCGCATTTGTTCTTTCAATTGGTAGTGTCATAGTGATAGTCCTGCTACTGTTTGATATTGATCCCATGCTTTTTTGACAGTGAGATTCATTTCGTCTGCTGGTACAACACAGTCTAACCAGTAGTATGGCAGGCGAGGTGGATGGTTACCAAAGCGTCGTGGTTGATGAATTTTACCACCGTCATACAGTTGTGTAACCACATTGCGATAAACTTCCTCGCCTTCTGTGTTTCCTGCCCATTCGGGATTGCTTAAACCACCATGATTGTATCCGTCCCAGATTTGATTCCAGTGATCGTCATTGTGTGGATCCACATCTGTTCGTGCGATAATAACAAGGATATCTTCGTACAATACTCGTGCTTCTACAACATCACGAACACATCTGCTTAGGCTTAGTCCAACTTTCATATATTATACCTGCTTAGGAAAATTTCCTGTAATACTATACATTTTTGTTATAATAGCATCCACTTCTTGTTCTGTTAAAAAACCTTTTACAGTATCATTCTCGTTAGTAATACCAGGCAAGTTAACCTGTTCGGAACTACTATCAAACACGGCAATTTCGTATAGTCCTTGCTTGTTGCCATACGATGATTCATTATTAATAATGCTAAGTTGGTATGCACCAAAATCTAAAATGGCTTGTACACCCTTGGGCATTTCTGTTGGCATCATTTTAAAATCACTCATCTTCATCATCGTCATCTTCCCTATCTAAATAATCGTTAGGATTCCATTCTTTCAGGTTTAGTTTTTTAATTTCTTCCTCATCTCCTGATTCTATAATTTTAGTAACTCGATTCATCTCTAGTACCTCTGGATGATTAGAATAAACTCCACCTTCCTCAAAATCTCTTTCGTCCATAACAGGCCCACGATGATCTACATCACGCATCATCATTGTAAACTGTTCTGTTAAAGACTGTTTAATGTATGTTTCTAAATCAAAGTTATCAGTAAAATCTTTTTCAACGTCGATGTCAAGTTCGGATACCATGGGCAAATCTGCTTCACCCCACATCATAGGACGACCGTCCTCGCCGTAAAAAACTTCCACAATTTCATACCAGTAATTCTCTGGGGATTCTGGTTGATATCGACGCATAATTCTGTAGTTCCAAGTCATCTTCGTTCTCACTGTAAAAAACATTCTTAATACCAAAGTTTGCTATTGCTTTGGTACAACCAGGGCAAGGCTTAGCCAACCCATATATCCATTCTTTTGATTTGTAATTAGGACGCTTTACCCTTACAACATACAAATCGCATTGTGCTAGTTGATTTAAATCAATTAGTTTAAGTGCGTTACGTATAGCATCCATTTCTGCATGAAGGAAAACCTGTCCATCTTTATAACCTTCTCCATTCATTATAGGATGTGTTTTGTAACTGTTAACTCCTGTTGCTATAACATATTTTTTGTATACAATCGCAGAGGCAAGTTTAAACCTGCCTTGAATACCTTCGTTCGCTATTGCTAGTCTACGAAGGTACTCAAACATACGATTGGTGCGAACACCCGGACTCGAACCGGGACGGGATAACCCGACAGATTTTAAGTCTGTTGTGTCTACCAATTCCACCATGCTCGCATTATTCATCGTCTTCTTCAATCATGGTACCAGGACCCGGATTCGAACCGAGATTAGCCAATTATCTGTTGCTACGGAGTATAAACCCGCTGTTTTACCCTTAAACTATCCTGGCGATGTATTTGTGATTGTCCTCTTCTCTAAGTGTCTATATAGTATATGACCGAATGGTCGTTGTGTCAACTGTTTTGTATGTAATTGTAGACTTTTTTGAGTAATTTTTTTATAACTGGATGCTGTGTATCAAAACCCCATGTAGCCATATAACCTAGCAAGTTAGGTGAAAGCAAATAACCCATTTCATCTTTAAACCCTGCTGTCTTATTTGTCATGCGAAGTAAATCTATTGCTCCATCTTTTCCTGCTTTGCGGATTAATTCACTGGAAATATTTTTAGCAAACGCTTCGATCTCATCATCGTTTCCAAGATATTCTCTGGCTCTTTTTACATCTTTGTCTTTTGATTTTGTTTTGTATTTTCTTTGTTTCACAAAGTTACGTGAACGATACTGACGTAGATGAATCATCTCATGTTCGAGAACGTCGAGTATTCTTTCTTTAATATTTTCTATACCTTCCTGACTAAACTCTAATGTTTTATCATCTTTGCTAAAAATAAGATCAATGCTGAAAGGTTCGAATCCGTCCTCGTCATCAAAAGGATCATAAGCGGCATTCATATTCATATCACCAGAATCTACGTTTTCGCTGTCGTGTATTTCAATACTACCAACACCGTGCTTTTTAAGAGTTTGTTTTAGTTTTTTAGCAATATGTTTTTTTTGTAAAGGTTGATCGCCACTACTTAAAAACACTAGGAAAGGCTCTAGTGCTTTCTCTAGTTCTTGTCTATTAATAGGTTCTGTAATTTCAAAGAAATACATAATGCTATTTACTCGTATTCGAAATTCTGACAATCCATATGTTTAGCAATAAATTTAGCACCATTGTTTATATGAAATTTACGTGCCATTTCTGTTAGAGGTGATAGTGTAACAAATCTTGTACAAGGAGTTTCTTTTTCTAAAAGTTTTTTAGTTTTTAAAACTATTTCTCGACCAGCACCCTTTTCGTAACTCCACACAGTATAAAATACTGCAATACGACCATGTTGTCCGTCTTGTATTGCCTGTTGAGCAAATAATTCTAGGTCAGCCTCATTTGTAGGAATATCATTACAATATGCTACACAAATAACAGAACGAATTTTATCTTTATTGCTTAATACAAAGATATCTTTGCCTGCACCAACACGATTCTGAAAAGGAATATGCGGACGAACAGGATCATTGGCTATTAAATGTTCTTCACCATTTCTAATCTTTCTTAGCATCATCGACCTTCCTTAAACTCCAACCACTAGCAGGAAGTTCTTCCCATGTAAGGGTATCACCTATATCCCAACCAACCTGAGCAAGTGCGTCAGGCGGAATCTCTATAAACAGTTCTTTTGTCTTATTGTTTTCTTGGACTTGAATGATCCAACTGTTTTCCCCGATTTGTTTAGGGTACGACATCATTTGTTCCTCTTCTAAAGTATATGATCTGCTACGTTCATGTCTATCATTTGTTTAGCAGTGTAGTATTGGTCGCTTGGATTTTTAATAAACTTATTACGAACTTCTTGCATTGTCATACCTGTGGCTTCACGTAAAATTTGTAGTGTACGCATTTCGCAGTTTTGATTTTCTTTCATCTGTGCTTTCATGTCATGCATTTTAGATTCAATGCTATCACTATGTTGATGATTCATACTTCCTGCGTTTCTACCAATATATCTTTCACCCTGTTTACCACTTGCAAAAATTAAAAATCCAGCACTCATAACAGCACCAAGACCTATTGTTGAAATTGGATGATAACTGTTTTTCATTATATCAATTAGTGCAAATGCTTCATATAGATCTCCTCCATATGTATTGATATAAAGTTTAAGAGTGCGTTTTGGTTTCTTAACCAAATTAGCCGACAGGATCCATTTGATGGCTTCGCTCACATTTTCATCACAGATATCTCCACTCAAATAGTAGATATCATTATCCAGAAGACTTTTGTCTATTGCGTCGCTGGCTGTCCAATTTTCGTATTTTGTCGGCATAATAATAATAATATACGCATATTTAGTTCAGATGTCAATCTTTTCATTTTCCAAGTACGGCCCCCATCCCGCCTACTTAGTGATCTGGCTCATTATGAACACGGAGTACCTACCAAACTACGCTCACGGATCCCCAGATCTTACCTAATTTGCAATACATTCGTGTATTGCGATTTGGCCTGCCCTGCACGACTCGAACGTGCGACCTACTGCTTAGAAGGCAGTTGTTCTATCCAACTGAACTAAGGGCAGATTCTTTACTATTGTAGCATCAAACTCCCGTCGTGTGTTTGTTCTTTTGCCGCAATAATATCAAACAATTGATCCTGAAAGGCTTCCATTTCTTCGTCTGAAATCCATTCATTATCTAATTCATTGTTAATCACAGCCACCAATCGATTTACGTCACTTTCACGCAATTTTAATGGATGATTCATTTGTTTTGGTTTAACATACTTGATACCCATCAAATATACTCCACTCGTTTAGGTCCTTTGAAATGCCAAACTTCTGTGCGATCTTCGTCACAAACAATATGGCATCGTGTACGCAAAACCTTACCATAGCGATAACCCTGATCAATACCAGAAACGGGTGTTGTTACCCAAATCTTGTGTGGGTATTCTGCCACAGGAAATTCTAAATTGTTATCGTTGTTCAGCGAAAATTCAAACAGGTTGCCCGTTTCTTTTTCATGGAAACGTCCCATAATTGAACCATCACCAACATCTTTGTAAGTTGAACGATCTGCGAATGCCACTTTGAAACCCCTCTAAAGTGTGTCCTAATTCCTAACTATGTATATAGTATAGCACCGACAGGTGGTGCTGTCAACTGTTTTTTAAGAAAAGCACTAACTTTTTTTCCAAAAACTCTATAAATACTTGCACGAAGCGAGGATGTGTACAATATGGACTTTTTAGGATTTGTGGCCGAAGTGGGGTTTCCAATTGCGGGAGCAGTAGCCGCAGGTCTGTTTGTTTTTATAACACTCAAGTTCATTCTAGCATCAGTTACAGGATCCGTTCAGGGTCTTAAAAATATCATTGGAGCATTAGACAATCGTGTTCAAACTATGAATAACGATTTGGTTAAAATCGATGCTCTCTTGAGTTATGTGTTAAGCGTAAGACCAAATGTAGATCGAATTGCGGCCAACGAGGGTAAGGAGGATGCAAGACGTGACTAATGAATTAGCAAACGCAATCAAAGATTTCGGTTTTCCGATTGTTGCGGCTATGGGTCTAGGTTATTTTGTCTATTACATATGGCAATGGGTAACAACAGAAATTAAACCTGTTGTTGGTGAAGCAAGTAGCACACTAATCAAGTTGGTCGATCGTATCCGTATGTTAGATAATGATATGATCAGACTGAACACAAAACTTTCAATGGTGCTAGAATACAAACAAGAAATTGAAAAAAACAGTGGTAAAAAAATAGATGAAGATCTAAATGAAATACTACGCAACAATAAAAGTTTTTCTCAAGGATTTGATAGCGCCGGAACAAATAAAAATGAGAAGTAAACACGAACAAGAAGCCTGGGACAGAATGAGCAAAGCAATCGGACCTGGCATATGGACTTCATGGGATCTGGCTAAGTACTTGACAATAGGTTTAGTATTTGGAACCTGTATAGGAGTTCTAGTTTGTCAAGCACTGTCTTAATATTTTTATTTTTGCTATTCGCAAAACATGCGATAGCGGACCTAGCAATTCAACGCCTCTTTCCAAGTAACAAATTAGAATACTTAAACAAACAAGCACATCTACACTACTTTCATCATGCGGTAGGTAGTTTTCTAGTTGGCTTTGTTTATGATATTAGACTTTCGATTGTAATTTCTTCTTTAGATTATGTAATTCATTGGCACGTTGATTTCGCAAAGAGTCATGTGCGACATCATTATGGTTGGACTGAGAAAGATTTGCAGTATTGGTTTTTGCAGAGTGTTGATCAGATTCTTCACTATGCGACCTACGTCCTATTCGCTGTTCTAGTTCTGCAATTCTACGTTTAATATTACGAACTTTATCTTCTAAACTTAAACTTTTAAAACTACTTTGTTGTTGCAATAAAAATTCCGTCCCAGTCTTTAGGTAATTTTTGTGTTTTCATAAACTCACAGCGTTCAATCCACATCTTGTAATATCCGGACATTCTTCCTTCAAACTGTTTTGTTAGATTTTGACATTCCTTGATTGCATCATCAAAACGCTGTTCTTTATACATTTTCAACATACCATCGTGTCTACGTTTACTGCTTTTGTAGTGTTCTTTTATATCGTCTAACACTGTGTAGATTCTAATGCCAACAGTCTTGCCCTTTACAGCAAGTTCGTCTACCTGTAGATAAAAGAAGTCGTCCTTGGTAGCATCGTAGGTGTTCTCACCTACCAATAACAAGCATCCGTATTCCTTACACTTTGATTCTATTCTTGCGGCTGTGCTTACAGCGTCGCCAAGTACGTCATAAGAGTGCCTTGAGGTGCTACCCATTTCACCAAGGTAACCAAGACCACTATTAATACCGGCACCCATACCAATTGGAGGACGTCCCTCACTTGTAATTTTTTCATTAAACTTCTCCACTGCTTTTAGCATATTGAGTCCTGTGCGAACAGCACTCTTAGGATGTTCTGGATCATCGTTTGGTGCGTTATGCACGTGCATACTTGCATCACCTATATACTTGATGATCATACCATCAGCATCCAATACTGGTTGCGTAATGGCATCCATATAGCCATTCATCAATTTGGTTAATCCTTTTACGTCATCTCCAAAACTTTCACCCAAAGGAGTAAAGCCACGTAGGTCTGAGAAACAGATTGAAATCTCACGCTTCATACCATCCTTAATTAGGCTTGGATTCTCCTGTAACATTCTAACCACTGTGGGTGAACAGTATCCTGCGAACTGTTTCTTGATTGCTTGTTTTTGGAAATATTCTGAAACGAATCTATTAAAAATGGAATGGAATCCAACTATGCCCGAAACAAGCACAAACCAGGACCAATCCCACAGTTGTAAATGCTTCGTAAACGCAATATAAGCGCCGTACACAGGTGTTATAGTACAAATTAGTATCAATGCTCCAGCGACATAATAAGTACCCCATGTAGACGCTAAAATTAACAGTAAGCCCAAAATGATTGCTGTTGCCCATTCTACAAAAGTTGCATAATCAAAACGGACAATGTTATCTCCGTTAATAATAGTTTGGAGACTTGTTCCAACTAACATATGAGAATATTTTTCACCATTAGGTGTAGCAATAACATTACCAATACCTTCTGCTGTTATTCCAATAATAACTGTTCTACCTGCAAGTGCTGAATAGTTTTCTTCGTCCGCTAAACTCATAGCAGGAAATTGTTTATTCCAACGCAACCAAATTTGACCGTTTGGATCAGTTTGGATTGTTTGATATTTTGGAACCCTCATTGCTATGATTCCACCTTCACCGGTCTTGACCTGATAACTTGGATCACCAACAGCAACACGAATTGTTTCAATTGCCATCGCAGGATAAATTTCATTGCCTACACGCATCAGCAATGGTAATCTTCTTACAACACCATCTATCTCAGGAGCAGTATTAAGAACACCTACACCGTCCGCCGCTTCACCGATATCCTGTATTGGTCCTAGCATACCCGGCCATTCGTACAACCAAGGCATTGGATCACCTATTTTAGCAACACCTCTCGGTACAGCATTGCGATTAGCCTGTGTGGTTCCGACCTGAGCAACAATAATACCGTTGTTCATTAGTTGTGATACCAGAGCATCATCGCCACCTAGTCTATCTTCTTCTGAAAACAGTATAGGTAACACAATCACACCCACGCCTGCTTCACGTAACTTTCCTATGGTATCTGCGAGAACATCTCGCTTCCAGGGCCATTGACCAAATTTTTCAATTGCCTTTTCATCTATTTCTAAAAATGCAATATCCTGTGATACTGTAGGAGTATCATATTTTTGTATAACGTCAAAAGATTTTAAACGTAGAAGTTGTTTTACATATGGATCTGACCACCCATATAAACTTAATACTGCTAGTGTGATTAGGGCAGTGGCCCAGTGTGTAAACCATTTCATAACAATATTTATTGTTGGGTAACTGTTGTGGTACCACAGCCTGATACTGTTAAACAGTTCTGATTCAGTATATAGTTTTGATCAGTGCTGGAATTTTGATTTAAATCCAGTGTGGAACTGTACCCACTTAGATTAATGGTTGCGGCATGGTCACCTGTGCCTTGTTGTGTTACATCCACTGTTTGATTGTTGGTAACAGTGATATCAAGAAAGTGTTCGCCACTGTCCTTTTGATCTGTTGTTATTGAGTTGCTGTTGCCATTGACATCCACGAACAGCATCTTGTCTGTTTCTCTCTGTGTTGAACTTACTGTATTGCTGTTGCCATTTACGTTTATGTCAGCAAACTGTCCATTACCAAATCCTAGGTTGTATTGTGTTAGTCCTATTGTGTTGTATCCACCTGTGATGTCTATGGTTGCCCTGTGACCACCCGTGTCACCCGAAGCATCACCTTGGCTAACTGTCATTGTGTTATGGTCACCATTGATACCAAACAGCAGAACATTGTCATTGCTGTTGTTGGTTGCTGTTCCCTGTGTGATATTTACGGTGTTATAATCTCCGCTCACAACGGCGTCGCTTATGCTCTGTGATGTTGTGCTTGTTCCAGCGACCAAGTTATCATCGCCGTGTTGCTGAATGTCCAGGTCCAAGTTATCTCCGCTCTGCTGTATGTAGATACCGTTGCCTGAATATTGTACATTTCTCAGACCTGTTCTTAGGTTTGTTTGTGCACCTGTGGGTGCTGAAACTGGAGTGGGTGCTGTTGTGGAATATGTTGAAGTGGGCACAATGGCAACTGAACCTGTTTGATCCCAATATAATTTAACTGCGGCACCTCCACCGTTTTCATACCACCACACATCAATATAATAGGTTTCACCACCCGTGAGTGTTTGGTCTGAAGAAATGTAATTCCAAGTACCAGCACCCTGTTCTTGCCAGTCGTTGATTACCACTGTGTCATCCAACTTCATATACATACCATCATCAGCATACAGATAGAATTGTATGTCCTGACTACCTGAGCCTGGCACGGTGATGTATCCATAGAAGTGAACTATGACTCTTTCGTTTCTACCCGAGTCCAACACATTACCCGATCCCCAATTGAAATCTATGCCCGACACAGTGCCTGAACTTAATTTAGTGGAATAGGTCAAACTGCCACCATTGCCCGGAAAACTTGGTGTAGCACCCGTTCCCTGATAGGTATCGTAGTAGAGGTCAGCGTTGGCGGGTGTTAGATAAGCCACTAGGCCAACTATACTAATCATTAAAAAATTACTGAGTCTGGATAATATCGATTTCATTCTGTCCATCTCCTAGTTGATAATCTCTGTATTCAAAATCGTTTTGTTGCATATTAATATTGTAGCCGTACTGCTGATCCAATCTTAATTCAAGTATGTTTCCTAAACCGTCATCTCTTCTAACCAACCAACTTGGTTTAAAGTCATATAATTCTATTCCTGTTTCAGGATCTTTACCGTATTGTATTCCTTGTTTGGCATCAAGGGCGCCGGCCATTAATCTTGCTAATGCTTGGTTAAGCAAATCTAAAACATCTGCTAAAAAGTTTTGTGAAAGATAATCTATGTCTAGTTCGGTCATCCAAAGGTCTTTGGTTTGCATTGCTAGATAATCTTTGTTTAGTTCTTCAAACTCTAGAAAATCAAAACCCAAAAAGTCAGCAAGTTTTTGTGCTCGTAGTCTTTCTTCTTCCGCATTAATTTCTACAGGCTTTCTAATAATAAGCAGATTGCTGATTAACGATTCATCAATATCAAGTGTAATAGGTTTAAAAGGATTGCTTTTTGCTGTTTCAACAACTGTGGCTTGGAATGCTTGATTAAGAATTACCGTACCAACATCACTGCTAACTTCAATTTCTCCGGTTACACAAAATCTGTCAACACCGCCTCCTGGCTTAGGAACTTCTGTGCAACTTGGTAATAGAATGATGGTTGAGTTTCCTGTTTCATCAACCGTCATTGTAAAGTCGGTTCCTCTAACACCAATAACCGCGGTTGGTGTTGAGATTTTTACATTTTGTTTTGAATTCTTAGCAATCTGACCGCTTGCATATCTTACGGTTCCAAATGATGCTTTCAGGGCGAGGGTTCCTGTGCTAGTATTTGGATCGTACACAAATTCGTCGATTACTAGTTTTGAGTTTTCTGTTACATCAACCCGTGTGTCGTCTACAAATTGAATTGATGTTTTACCATTGGCTGTTCGCACTGTGTCATAACTTTCAACACCGAGACCTTTTTCACTAGGTAACTTGTCACCTTTTTGACGTTCAATGACAGTGCTTCCTACTTGCTCAATTACATCACCGATTTTGGCATGTGCCTGAGTGGTCACAATAGCGATTAATAGAACAACCAACCATCTCATGATTAGTCGCTTTGTGTTATATCAATTGCCGCGTTATCACCGCTTGTAGTAACATCAATTTTATTATCGTAGATACCACTCTGCGTCATATTGATAACAGCACCATCTCCAGTGTGGCTGTGTTTTAGACTGTGTCCGTTTACATCTCCATCACCATTGATGTCATAGGTTGCTGTGTTACCACTGCTACCTAAACTGTTTGAAATATCAATATCAGCATCAGCGTTTGTACCATCTGCTGTAAGTGTTACAGTTTCTGCGGCACCTGATGTAATATCTAATGTTCCAACAAAGTTTTGTGCATCACCACTTTCACCAATGCTTACTGTAATATCAGCACTTGATCCAGTGACGTCAATACTCATAGATACTGTTTCACAGTTTCCTGCTCCAGCACTATCACAAAGTAAGTCAACCTCGTTACTGCCACCAGTAAGGTTAATGTTACCTGTGTAAGTGTTACCATCGATGGTCGTTGTTATAACGTTTGCATTACCTACTTGGCTGATTGAAAAAGTCATGGTGTTACCTGTTAAACTTAATCCAGTCACGCTGGTACCCGCTACGTTGTTTTGACCATCTTGTGTTATGTCCAAGTCCAAGTTATCACCTGATTGTTGAATGTAGATGTCATTCGCAAATACAGGGGAAAACAGGAATAGACTTGCAATAATACTAATTGCTATTGTTTTGATCTTTGTTTGCATCCTCGCTCCTTATATGTTCTGCTTTAGAAACTTTGTACTTCCAAAGTTCTTTGGCTTCCCCTTCTTTAATAATTTCCCCCACGCAAGCCTCAATAGCGGCTCTCACTGCGTAGTTTGTTGGTTCATTGATCGCGGACCCTGTTTCTATTTCTAGCGCCTTGGTTCCAAGATCTAAAAACCTAAAAACATCTGCTCCAGTCTTGTGACTTGCTATAGTCTTTTCGCAGGCTACCGTTAAAAGTACTTCTCCTGTTTGTACGCTCACTATACGCATTGCCACTGTTACTTGATCGGTTCTATAACTTGTGTTAGCACCAATACCAAAATATCTCGCTCCAGCACCTCCACTAGTTGTGTTAGAATCATAGCCTACTACACCACCTTCCAACAATAAACCAGCAAATAACATAGGTTTTAATTTTACTGCCTCTTTGCCTTCGTATACTTCCCTTGTTGATCTAATTAATTGCCTTTCCTTTACCAAATTGTCTAAGCCTACACGTTCAACTACTGTGAACCAAGTTCCACCACCTACCTTCTGAAGAGCGTTAATAACCCACACTTCAGACCCTTGCGTTACCGCACTGGACAATTGACTAAACTTCTCACTTGGTTTTCTTTGTCCAGTTTTGTCCGCGAAACTATACACTGCTATAGTAATCCTCGGACCATCGAGTTGAGGCATTATGACCAAAGCATCCTGTATGGGAGAGCGAGCCACTTCTGGTTGGCTCCAGTCTGCTTTTTCCATTGTGCCAGCACATCCATTTAAAAATGCTAGTGCTATCAACCCAAATACTAAATTTCTCCACTTCATACTTTAGAATCCAAATCCGCTCAACGGAACCACAATCTCTGTGAATGATCCGTCCTCTTCTGTAATCTGTACTGTAATAGTGTCACTTGATGTGTCCTTGACCCAGTAGATAGTTGCTCCTTCAATAGTAGCAGTACCTGTAGTGTCTCCGTCATTAGTGAACATATTATCAACCATTTGCTTAGAGAGTTGAGCGTAGATTCGAGATTCTACGTTGTTCAAAAACTTTGCAAGGGTAGTTGATTCTGCTTCACGTTTTGCCTTGGCCGCATCAGATTCAGCCTTTTCCTTCGCTTCTTTTTTGCGTTGGAATTGTAGTTGCTCTATTGCTAGAACATGATTGCTGTACCCTTGACCGCTAAAACTTGGATTTTTAAATTCGAATACTTGTTCAGCACCAGCCGTTGACACGCCAACAAGACACACGAATAACATTATTATTGATATAATTTTTTTCATTTCTCGCTCTCCCTAACGTATTTACCGGCAGGCATTCTTATTAAATATACGTATAAGATACCCTCGCATTAGTATTTACTGTAAAATTTTTTACGAATATACTAGCACTTTATTCAGCAACTAGAGGACAATGTATGAGACCAGAGACACAACAGGAATATGAAAAAAGAATAGCAGAACAAAATGCTCTATATGATGTATTTGATCAACTATGGCCGCATGATATCGACCCTGTAAAGCGTGATCTAAATAACGAATTAAGCAGTTTAGAAAAAGTGCTGGTTCAAGATGCTATGCGTGAAGCAAAGCACAACAAAACCAAAGCCGCTGAACTGTTAAGCATCAGCAGAGAAAACTTGATTTACAAGTTGAAAAAATTGGATATAGATTAGGACGCTAGTATTGCGTTTGTGGCATCAATAAGTTCTTTGGTAGTATATCGACCTACCTGTTTATTTTCGTACAACGGAATTTCATGCAGATCAAACTCTCGATCGATATACTTGTAATCAATTTTTGTGGGTTGATACTTTTGTAACCAATCGAATACTATTTGCGGATTAAACGCACCACAGGTATAAACGTCAAGTTGAATTATAGCAGGATCGCATTCGTCCCACGTGTGCATTACAATGTGTGAAGTTTCTATGATTGCGGCAACTGTTAGTCCTCTGTTACCGGGCATGGTCACATACTTTGCGTAAGGACCCATAAGCAGTTTCATGCCTATGCGTTCTATCAGATCTTTAACGTGTTCGCTTGCTAGTTTTTCTATTGTTGGCGGATTTAGCACTTCCGCTCTAATAATGACATGTTTGTGCACCAACGGCTCCATTAACAAGTACCAGATCTATTTATGATCAAGGTCATAAAATAGACATCATAATCTGGTAGTCCCTAGGAGAATCGAACTCCTCTTTTATCCGTGAAAGGGATATGTCCTAACCGATAGACGAAGGGACCATAATCTAGTGCATTAGAACTTGACAGGTAAACCATGAATCGCTGTTCTACGGTTTAGCACTAGATAATAGTTAACAGTACACTCTTTCGAGCATACTGTCAACCTATTTTATTCTCAACTCCTCAATATTAATAGGAGTGTAGTTAATCTGTTCTACACAAACACATCTGTGATGCTTAGTAGGACTTGGATTTTGATGAATATGCCCGTGAACATTTAACAGCATTTGTGCGTCTTTGTAACCGTTAGGCCCTCTGTACAAAGCACTAGGATCTAAAGGTACGTGACTAAACAACAAACCGAATTCAGGGAACATTCTCCACATGTCAACTTTAGCAACCAATTCATGTTTGCAAAAGAACTTAGCATCGTCGTGGTTACCAAGGATCAATCTCTTCTGACCATTAAGTTTTTTCCATAACGGAATGAATGTATCTTTGCTTCCAAAGAATACGTCCCCCAAATGGTATACCTTGTCACCAGGCTTTACAACACTATTCCAATTATCTATCATGGTTTGATCCATTTCCTCTACAGAAGCAAAGTCTCTAACATGACTGTTAGTATTGCTGTCTCTAAAAGTCAAGATATTAGCGTGTTGAAAGTGTGTGTCGCTAATAACCCATATATCTCTGCTCATCATATTCTCCTAACTAACTTCCTATAGTATAACTGGTTTTACCAGTTCTGTCAACCGAATTTGGAGTGGACGACAGGAATCGAACCTGTATGGGTGGGTTTGCAATCCACTGCGTAACCATTCCGCCACGCCCACATAAATGTATAGACTCCTAGTGAAAGTGCTATACAACTCGCCTGCGTCTTAACTTTAGTGTCGTTACAGGCCTAACCGGGTTTATACTCCCTCGACAATTTGGCACCGGAACAAGGAATCGAACCTCAGTCTGTGGTTTTGGAGACCATCGTGTTGCCACTACACCATTCCGGCTTAAAACAAAAAACCCCCGCAAGCATTTCTACTTCGGGGGTCTAAATCTTGTTGATGAAACAATCGCCTACAAGATACCCCCTGGTGAATAATCACACCATTTACAAATTTCAATATGTAGAGTCGTTGTAGTCATTGTTTCGCTTTCCTTATTAACTTTATTTATAATACTATCTGTTTGTGGTCTTGTCAACCAGAAAAGACTTAATTTTTTCAAAATTTTTCGCAGTCTGTTCTTTACCTGACTGCCAGTTTGTTTTTTGAAACTGTTTAATGTCTTCCCATTCGTTTGTTGCCCAGTTACCTATTGCTTCAGGTCGTTCAACCAACCATTCACCTATAGAATTAATCTTAGTTTGTAATTCTATGTTCAATGGTTTCTTTTGTGGTAACACTTCTTCTGCTTGTGTTTGTGTTGTTACCAGTAATACAAATAGAATAGTTATTGCTATTACTATTGATGTTATTGTTTTTACTGTCATGCCTTTCCTTTGTTAGTTTTTGGCGCACCTGAAAGGATTCGAACCTCTGACCTTTGGTTCCGCAAACCAACGTTCTATCCAACTGAACTACAGGTGCATAGTGTTACTATATAAGGTAAAACCTCTTTTGTCAATCGGATTGTTTTGCCAATTTAGAAACTACATTTAACTTGGGCGCCGGGTACAACCTGCTCGTTAATTTTATCCAAAATATCCTTGTTTTTTTCTATTGTAGTATCTTCAGTTTTCTTTTGTTCTGCTTGCTGAATCGTGGGATTGGCTTCACAGCCTTTAATTCTAGCCGTACAAGAACTCAATATTAGCATTAGTAATATTATAGAAATGTATTTCATAGAGATATTTATTGCTCGGCAATTATCTAATAAGTCTGTATATATCTTTTGTGCTGGTTTTAATCCAATTTGGATTTTGTTTTGGATTAAAGTAAAAATTGTGTTTTCCTAAAACGCAATCACGTTTGGTAAGAACACTGTAATTGAATTTTTGGTGTCCTAGTGTGTCATAACCTAATGGTCTATTTTTACAGCAATCTTCCCAAGTTTGTCCAAATATAAAAATGTTGTCAATCTTAGCAAAATCAACTACCCTGTTTACTTCAAAAGGATAACACATCGCATACTGTTGTTTACTGCTTTTCCAGGACAATATGCTGTTGTGTGTATGTCTATTCTCTTTATTGTTTTGTTGTTTGTGCTTTAGTACGCTAAAATATTCTGCACCAAGCACATTCTTAGAATTGGTATACCAATGATTATCTAAATCATATTCGGATACAGGGCAATCATAATTGGCGAGAAAAACATCAGTAATTAAACTATTGCTTTCAATATATTTTATTATATTATTGTAGCATCTACGATATGGATTACCCGGTATCCAACTAAATGATGTTTTCCATGGATCAATTATGATCGCTATAGATTTCATTAAAAATATTTTTTGAGAACTTCGAGTTGATCGTGATATTCTGCAATAATTTTTAATTCTTTTTCAATTGCTTCCAAAATATCAGGATGCTCTCCAACACCAGCGGCATTTGAAAGATATACTTCCACATTCATAGCGTGTTTAGCAATGTGTCCTTGTGCATGATCTTTAAGTGCCTGAATTGCATTTTCTCTATTGTATAAGCCTGCCATAACATTCCTTTCTATTTGTAAAATGGTGCCGATGAAAGGAATCGAACCTCCAACCTATTGATTACAAATCAATTGCTCTACCGTTGAGCCACATCGGCTATTATCTTATTATACTTATTATGTATTAAAAAGTCAAGAACTTTTTTAGGCAATACCAATTTGTGGTGATTTTGGAACTTGCGATCCACCAAACTCTATACCACCTGTGATAACAACAAATTCACTATCTAAGTCGTCTGATCCATCTAGCACTGTGTACGTTGTTGAACCTGGGTTGAATACAATAATATTTTTGAATTTTTTATCATCGCCCGATCCTTGATATCTATCGAACAAGAATTTAGCATATGTTCTTACAAATCCATTATAGTCAATTTTATTATCAACTACCATTTTTTCAACATACGGTTCAAGTTCTTTGTCTGTGGGAACATTATCTGTAAAAGCGGCTATAATACAATCTGTTAGGAATTCTTTTGAATCTACTTTAAGTCCTTTATCAATAAACTCGTTATATTCTTTAATAAAAGTTTGATTAAGGCTTTCCTTGTTTAAAGTTGATTTTTCGCCAAACTTTGCTTGAAACCCTTTGCCAAAGTGTTTAAGTTTAACTCTGTCAAAACGTGGTGCCATTTTAGATGTTCCTAAACCTGGAGGACTTAGTCTGCCGCCTTTCCTAGGATCATTAGACGCTTTTAATTCAAATTTATCACCTGTTACTTTATCCTGTAGATCACCCGCTTCTTTGGCTTTTGTAATTGGATTACCAATTAGAATTAAACCTACTTCGCCTGGACCCCAACTTCCTGCTGTGGTTTCTGGTCGTACAGCAAATAGTTCTTTTCTAAAAAGCAAATAAATTTCTTTAAACTCTTTTGGAACAAAAGCATCAACGTTTGCAGTTTTGTCTTTACCTGCTTGTAAAACTTTACCCCAGTTGATAATACCGTCTTTGGCTTGAATAAGAAAAGCAAGTAATTTTTCTTGAATTTGTTTATCAGTGAGTGTTCCTGCTTTAAATAGTTTACCTGAAAAAATTCCTCCAATAGTGCGTTTAACGGCATCTATATTTTTTTCCTTGGTAGCCATTTCTTTTTGTGCTTTTTTAGTTGTAGCATCTTGATTGGCTAGAATCCACTGTCTTTCTGATTCCATAATTTTATCAACCAATCCATCGATTGATGTATCATAATCTTCAAGGAACTTGTTTAATCTTTCTGTGGCTTGTGTATCACCAATGTCAATACCAGCAACTCTTTCGCTTCTTGCTAGGTTAGTAAGTTCTCTTAAAAGACCATCTTCAATTGTTTTTACTTCTTGTGGACTCTTGCTTTGAAGTTCCATATTGGCCATAATATTTTTAATAACAGCACTAACTGCCTGGGTATTCACTGCAATAGCAGACATGTCATCTTCAATTATTTCAACAGATTCTAGTTCAGTACCTTGTTGACCTTGCTTTGCTAAAACCTGTTGTGCTTTTTGTTTTAGATTAAGTGCTATCTGTTTAAATTTTTGTAAAAGACCGGGATTCTTTTCAATAGCATCTTCTACATTATCTAATGCTTGATCAAGTTTAGGGTCTACCTTTACTTGATCTACAGGCTTTTCAATTAATCTTGTGAATTCTAATGCTCTCATATCAATATTTATACCGTTTTTGGAAATAGCATATCGGTGCAAAAACGCTCCACATCCGCTTCATTAAGTCCTAATGACTTCATTACCTTGGGTGTATGTGGGTTTTGTTGCTGATTATGGCAGTACCAATTCTGTCCTTCTAGCACTGCGTTACGCTCGCCTGTGTTGTTGTGATCACCTATTACTTCTAGGTACACTTTTAGGTTATTTTGTGCCATGGTAATAATAGTGTCTGCTTCAGTCATATCGCTTACATTTCCAGCGGCAATCATGCTACCACTAAAGATGTTTAGAGCCCATTCAGGCAGTTCACGTTTTTTGCTAGGAATATATTCTTGTACAGTATCTTCAAACCATTCTACCATGTTGTGATTAACACCATCACCGTTAGGACCACCTAGTGGTGAAAAATCGTGAAATGCTCCGGTCATCTTGTTCTTACCAGCAATAACATCAAAGCCGTATATAGGACCGTTGTTGTGTAACTGCGGGAAAATACATACGTGCATCATCCATAAGCCTTTTGAATTTCTTGCATCTACAACATCAATGTGTGCCCTGCGAATATTATCGTTGTGCCACACACGATTGATCCAACCATTGTCTGGCTGATTGAAATAGTCTAACCCTTCTTCAGCAAACTCTGTGCCGTATTCGTCAAACATATCAATTATGTTGTTTTGACAATCTACCAGTTTATCCCAAAGTTCACTCACCGCTTAATTCCTTAAACAGTTCAGTTGCAAATTCAAAACATTTAATGGCTTCGTCAACAAACAGTTCTTCTTTGCCATCCAGTCTGCTTCTTACTTCTGCAATTAGATCTTTTTCTTTTCCATCGAATTGATAGTATGCACCGCTACCTGGCACACGTTTAGCAATCATCTGTCCGCCGTGTAAATCGCCAAAGTGTCTTACGTAAATGTGTGCAAGTAATTGTTCTGGTGTATTCTCATATAATTCTTTGCACCAGTCACTGTATCGTACTGCTGAGTCTTTGATGTTAAATCCACCAAAGCCTAATTCATCCAGGTCCTGTTTAATTGCTTCTGCACGGCATATGTCTTCGATGCCATCTAGTATTCCTGCTTTTTGTGAAAAACGTTCTAGTGCTTCGTAAATGAAATACTGATTAGCAAGATACTCCGCATATCCTTCTTTGGTTAATTCACCTTTGAGAAGTTTTCTAGCAAAGTCTTGCCTTTCAGCGTTTTTGTGAAATTCCCATGTTAATTCTTTGAGCGTTGCCATACTGGTATTTACCGCTCTTAAATTATGCAGGATCTATTTTGACTTGTAACGGGTATCCGTTTTCTCTTGCAAGGACGCTTGTCTCTACGCCTTTTTGTTCCGCAATTTCATAAGGATAAATTCCTGCAACACCACTACCATTATTATGGATCTGTTGCATAATAGAATTTGCCCTTTCTGTATTATGTTTGAATAATTCAACTAGTATTTGAACAACAAAGTTCATTGGAGTAATGTCGTCGTTAAAAAAGACAACCTTATACATTCCAGGTTCTTTAAGTGCAGATGTCTGCTTTTCTTTTGTAATAGTCTGTGCTTGTGTTACCATTTAATGTTTACCCCTTAACATATTTATTTTAATAGTATATACTAGAAAGTGTGTATTTGCAAGTAGGGAGAGTGCCAAAACACCCTCCCATTTTGCTATGTGATTACTTCGCTTCTAGAACTTCAATCTTGCGAGGTTTTAGTGCCTCTGGGATTTGTTTCTCTAGCGAAACAGTAAGGATACCGTTTTTCATTTCAGCACCTTTTACTTCCACATGATCTGCAAGTTTGAACACTCTTTTAAATGCTCTTCCGGCAATGCCTTTGTGCATATAGTTGCGAGTGTCTTTTTCTTCTTTGCTTTCTGTGTTACCAGAAATTACAAGATCACCTTGATCGATTTGGATCTCAACATCTTTACGATCAAATCCAGCCAATGCTAGTTCAATAGCATAGTTGGTTTCATCCGTTTTGATGATGTTGTATGGTGGGTAAGATGTGCCGTTTACTGTGTTAGTAAAGAAGCGGTTTTCTAACTCATCAAATAATGAGTCGAATCCTACTGTTGCACGATGAAATGGGGTTAAGTCGTATGTTGTCATTTTAGTTTCCTCCTATAATTAGCAAGGTTTATACCTTGGTTATTTTAACCCAAAAATTGTAGAACCCATTATGGCCTTCTACAACTTTATTTATAACAGTTTTTTCTGTTACATATATTATATAGTTATTTTTTTAAAAAAGTCAAGTCTTTTTGGATATTTTTTTTAACCAAACACCATATGTGCTAAATATAATATGCGTACATAATAGGATATATAATGGATACTAAAAAGAGACTAGAATTATTAGAAAAAAAGGTTGATTTAATTCTAAACAGATTGGGTATTGTTTATAATGAAGTACCAATTTTAGAAGTAATCGACAACAAAGATAATTCTGATACTAGATTAGAACTACAAAAAACAAAAAATGAAATCAAAGTTCTTAAGATAAGGTTTAGAAAAATTCCTGTAAGAAGTCCAAACAGAAATCAAACTTTACAAGCAATAGAAGAACTACTTGAGAAGCAGTCTAAACTAGAGGCAGAATTAAATGAGTCCAACTAATATAGAACCATTCGAACGTGCAATACAAGCACTCAAAGACGAAGGCAGGTATCGTGTGTTCAATGATATCCTGCGTGAATGCGGAGAATTCCCTCAAGCAATATGGTATTCTAAATATGCTATAAAAAAGATTATTAACTGGTGTTCAAACGATTACCTAGGCATGGGTCAACATCAGTTTGTGTTAGACAGTATGCGAACAGCACTAGAAACAGCAGGTGCGGGTAGCGGTGGCACACGCAACATATCAGGAACCACACACTATCATGTAGCATTAGAACTAGAACTTGCTAAATTACACAACAAAGAATCCGCACTGCTTTTTACCAGTGCCTTTAATGCCAACGAAACTACACTAGAAACAGTTGCTAAAATTATTCCAGACATTACGTTTATCAGTGACAGCAAAAATCACAGTTCGCTAATACAAGGCATTAGGCATTCACGTGCCAACAAAGTTATTTGGACGCACAATGATTTAGAAGAATTAGAATTAAAACTACAACAGGTCCAAGGACCTAAAATGGTTGTGTTTGAATCAGTTTACTCTATGGACGGCGATATCGCTCCCGTCAAAGACATAGTAGATCTCTGTAAGAAATATGGAGCAATGAATTACATTGACGAAGTTCATGCTGTGGGATTATATGGTCCTACGGGTGCTGGCGTATGCGAAGAAAGGGGAGCAGAGCCTGACATTATCAATGGTACTCTAGCAAAGGCTTATGGAGTTCAAGGTGGTTACATTGCCGCTAGTAAAACATTCATTGACGCTATAAGAAGTTATGCACCTGCATTTATATTCACGACCTCGCTTTCCCCTGTGCTTTGTGCCGGTGCATTAGCGTCAGTGAAGTATGTAAAAGAACATTCTGAATTAAGAATGATGATACAAGTAAAAGCAGAAGAACTAAAAAGAAAACTGAGAGATCGAAATATTCCTATACTAGAAAATAATAGTCATATTGTGCCTGTTATGATTAAAGATCCTGTTAAGTGTAAACAGATTTCAGACGACTTGTTATACAAAGACGGCATTTATGTACAGCCGATTAACTATCCTACAGTTGATAAAGGTACAGAAAGATTAAGGTTTTGTCCAGGACCTAATCACACCTCAGCAATGATGGACGAACTAGTTGATAAATTACTAGTGGTGTTAGAAAGGCACAAAATAATATGAATAAAATAAAAAGATACTTCTACATGGGAATTGGTTTTCTTTGTGTAGGTATGGCATACATCGGTATTGTTACTCCGGGTATTCCATTTTCAATCTTTCTTGTGATAGCGGCTTGGGCATTTGCCAAAAGCAGTCCAAAAATGGAGGCATGGTTGTATAATCACCCTTGGTTTGGCAAGTTTCTAACTAATTGGAACAAGAAAAGAATTTTTCCTACTAGAGGAAAATATGCTATGGTAATTGTTATGGCGTCAACACTTGCGATAACATATCACGCAACAGGTAATCTAAAAGCGGTTCTATGGAGCGGTGCATTTATGCTAGGTGTTGCAATATGGGCATGGAGATATCCAGGTTCAGAAGAAGAACACACTCGCAGGGTAAAAGAAGGAAAAAGAGTAGCGTGGCTAAAATAACCACGCTATTTTTTAGAATTTAAATTCTAGTGTAGTACCAAGAAACATATCTGTCTTGTTGAAGTCTTTATCTGCTTCATGTTGTACAAACATGTTTAACTTAGCATTCTGAGCAATATCAAAATTGTATCCAACCTTGCTTTGATATTCATCAATGCTCATGTCATCACTTACACCTTGTCCGTAATGTAACATAGGAGTAATTTCTACATATGCACTGCCTAACTTTACACCAAATTGTGAACGTACTCTAAAGTAATCGTCTGTTGACCCTTCAAAGTATCTATATTCAACTCTTGGTTTAATGTAAACAAATTCGTTTTCAAGTAACTTGTAGGTAATTCTTGGACGATGTTCTGTCTTAGTTGTTTGTTCATCATAACGATAAGCAAATTCCCAATCACCTACATACTTTTCCAATTGAATATGATCTCTGCTTGAGTTGGTATAGGTTCTTACCTCAATTCCCATCTCGTCAGTTTTAACCTTAAAGTTAAACTGATTGCTATCAAAGTCATCTGCTAGTGCAAAACTTGATAGAAGAGTCACACCTATGGTCAGTAATAATTTTTTAAACATATATCTCCTTTAAATGAATGTTATAAGACCTGCGGTTACAATTACGCTTCCGCCCCATAAACCTAATATGGTTGCATAGTATCTTAACTTGGTTCCGAAATATAGCATACCGATTGCTACGCATTTGTGCATAGGACTAATTAGATAGCCTACAAAGTCAACTGCGAAGAACCAAGGTAGATATTCGATACCATAGATACTTGCCATTAGAACTGTGATAGCACCAAACCTTGAACTTGAACCTAGTACGAATGCACTAGCAAAACTAAACAAACTGAGCAATATAAATCCGCTTACAGTTTTAATATCTAGTCCTGTGTTGTTAAGAAATGTTTGAATTGTATCAGCATTTTGTACAGCAATATTTGCCAACACAATAATAAGCGCCACCCATCCTATTAATTTCCAATCAACATAGCCTAACAGTTTCTTTACATCAAATGTTTTTGTGCAGAACATATAGTAGAGTGTAAGCAAACCAAAGGCCCACATAAAGTCTATGCCTGCGATAATTGCTGTAACTCCTGCTATGTATGGAAATACGTACCGAGTGATCCTGCTTACCTTAATTGGTGTTTCACAGTCTTTGAGTTCGACTTCGTTTTCTTTAACACCCCATATAAGATAGGCAAGAATAAAAGCAATACTAACAGCCAGCAATGGCCAAATAATACCAATCCATGCACTGTAACTTAATCCAAATGCCGCCATTGGTAAAATAACTGTTTTCTCTAGTGGTGACCAAAAGTAATAGTGATGTGTTGACACATAGTCAATGGGTCCAAACTTTTCACGTCCACAACAGCCTTTGTCTGGTGCTAGTGTTTCTAGCATACCGGCACTAACAGTTACCCTGCCCTTAATTGGCAGTAGTCCTGTTAGAGCACTTACTATTGCTACAACCGCTTTTTTGCTTTTTAAATTTTGTTCAAAGAAACAGAATACATCTTTAAACAGTCCATATTCTTTAACCATACCTGCAATCATCATAACAAATACAATTAGTAGTAGATAGATTTGACCGTTGTAAAGATAATTTAAGTATTCCATTTTGTTTATCTCTTATTTTTATTAATACACTATTAATTATGCAATCATAAGAAAAGGGCAATCGACATTGACTGCCCCATTCTGTTAGGCCGCTTCTACGACCTTACTGTTTAGATATTCCATAACATTTTCAGGTGAAGTTTCACCGTATGGGTCTGGATTATCTGCACTTGCTTCTGGTTCAACAAACATTCTTTCAACTTTACCGTTGTTAATTATAACAGCAAAACGTCTTGAACGCTTACCAAAACCAACTACACTCATATCAACAAGCATATCCAATGATTTAGCGAACTCGCCGTTACCATCTGGAATTACTTTGATATTTTTAATACCTAAGTGTTGTGCCCAAGCATTCATTACGAAACTATCATTGACACTCGATACATAAACTTCATCGATGTCATTGTCAATAATCGTTTCATAATTTTCTTCAAACCCCGGAAGTTGATAGGTTGAACAGGTTGGTGTAAACGCACCCGGTAGCGAGAATACTAGTACTCTCTTACCACCAAATAGTTCCGTTGTAGTTTTACCTACAAACTCGCCACCAATTGGGCAACCGCCTTCTTCAGGTTGTTCGTCGCCTACGCGACATTGAAAGGTGATCTCAGGGATCACATAGTTGTCATTCATAAGTGTGTGTCTCCTTTTAGTCTTGACAATTATTGTTTATGTTACTAAACAAATACTTTATTAAATTGTGAATTAGCACGAACAAATGTCGCACATTTACTTAACTGCTTTAGTGTTGGTGCCCCAACATAAGTACAAGCAGAACGCAACCCACCCAAAATATTTTGAATAGTATCGCCCACTGGTCCTCTGTAAGGCACAAGAACTTCTCTTCCTTCACTGCTTCTATAATCCTTAAGTCCGCCAAAATGCTTTTTATTTGCGGCATCCGAACTCATGCCGTAAAACTGTACAAACTGTTTTTCTTCATAATGTGGCATAAAGTTGCCATTGTCTAATAGTGTTGCTTCACCATTGGCAAAATGCTTACTAATAACTTCGCCGCCACCTTCATCGTGTCCGGCAAGCATACCACCAAGCATCACAAAGTCAGCACCTCCAGCGAAAGCCTTAGCGACGTCTCCTGGACAAGTACAACCTCCATCTGCGATGATATGTCCACCAAGTCCGTGTGCGGCATCGGCACATTCGATAACTGCTGATAGTTGTGGGTAGCCAACGCCTGTTTGGATACGAGTAGTACACACACTACCAGGACCGATACCAACTTTAACAATGTCCGCTCCTTTTAGAATAAGTTCTTGTGTTTGATCTCCGGTAACAACATTACCAGCAATAATTACAATACTGCTAAACTGATTACGCAAACTTTCAATGTATTCAGCAAAAAACTTTGTGTAGCCATTTGCTACATCAACACAAACGTATTTAATATTTCCATTGGTAAGTTCCATAACGTTCATAAACTTATCCATGTCACGTTGTGTAATTCCCATGCTGTAAGCAACGTGTTCTCTACGTTTGTCTTTTAGTGTAGAATTGTTAGGATCAAAAAAACTTACAAGTTCGTTTACTTCGTATGTTTTAACTAGACAAGTAAACAGTCCTAAGTCTGCAAGTTTGTCTGCTATATCAAAAGTACCAACACCATCCATGTTTGCCGCCATGATAGGAACTCCTTTGTAGTTAGGATAACTTTCAGGGCGTAGTAACTCCATGCTCATTTCTTGTGGTGTATAGTTACGAAACTTATACCTTCTTTCTACACTTACATCTTTTCTACTTCCTAGTGTAGAACGCTTTGGACGTAACAGTACGTCACTGTAATCTAATTTAAGATCTGCTTCAATACGCATTTTTGATACCTAACTCCTTGTATGCTTTCTGTACTGATATTGCTTGATAGTAACAATCCGCCAAAGCATTGTGTGCTTCTTGTTGAATTGCTTTACGTGGATCCTTTGGCAATAAACTAAAAAGTGTTCTGCTATCTCTAATCTGCCAGAAGTTCCACGGAATAGGTAATTTAAGTTGTCTATATAAATCTTCTAGAATAACAATGTCAAATGCTGGACCTTGTGCCCAGATAACATCAACACCTACCAAAAATTTGTTAATTTCTGTTGTCATTGTAGCAAGACTAATTCTACCTTCGTCGGTAAATGCTTCTTCTTGAACTGATTTTGTTTGCTTACCCCACCATTCAATTGTGCTTTCATCTTGTGTACGACCAAGTGCATCTTGCTCGTCTATATCAATTTTTTGGTAGATACCGTTGTGTGGCTCTTCGTCTGTAAACGGATTAAATTTAATTGCCCCTAAAGTTAATATTACACAATCGGGGTGTGTTCCTAGAGTTTCTAGGTCTATCATTGCGTGTCGAGCCATTTTAGAGCCTATTAATAGTTGTTACGTTCTTCTTGCATAGCACGTTGTTGCCTACGAATTGCCTGTTTCTTAGCCAAACGTCTTTTTTCACTTGGCTTTTGATAGTACTGTCTATCTTTGTAATCTTGCATAATACCACTCTCATTTACTTTGCGTTTAAACTTTCTTAACGCTTTCATAAAATCGTTTGGACCATTACCTCTTACAACCACAGAGAGTCCGAGTTCGCTTGGATCTTTTACTTGTGCCATGGATCTTACCTTAAAGTTTTTTCCCATTAGTCCTTTTGTTTCTATATACTAACAACGGTGTTTCGTTGGTAGATATTGTTTCTTTCTGTATTGTTATAGTATCCAATCCATCAATAGCAAGTTCTTCTGCTTCAAATTGATATTTTAACAATACCTCTTCTATTATCTTTTTAAGTCCACGAGCACCTGTCTTTAATTCTTTTGCTTTTTTAGCAATAGCCTTAATACTATCCTCAGTGAACTCTAAGTTAATGCCATCTAAATTAAACAAATACCTATATTGTTTAATTAAACTGTTCTTAGGCTCTTTTATAATACTACATAGTTGTTGTTCTGTCAACTCTTTTACATATGTAATTAAACCAAAACGACCGATAAATTCTGGAATAAACCCGTATTTGATTAAATCTTCTGGAAGTATTTTGGATAGATCTGTTTGGGCATTAGGATCTTTAATGTCTGCTCCAAAGCCTACACCACTTGCTTCTGATCTTTCCTGTAAAATTTTATCCAGGCCAACAAACGCACCTCCTACAACAAATAGGATATTTGAAGTATCAACATCTACCATTTCCTGTCCTGGGTGCTTTCGTTTTCCCCCTGATGCATTTACACGAACTTTTGTACCTTCAACAATTTTTAAAAGTCCTTGTTGTACGCCTTCGCCACTAACATCTCTTGTTATGCTAACGTTTTGAGATTTTTTTGTAATTTTATCAATTTCATCGATAAAAACAATACCACGCTGTGCTAGTTCAACATCACCTTCTGCATTTTGCATTAGTCTTGTTATAATGCTTTCAACATCATCACCTACATAACCTGCTTCTGTTAGTGTTGTTGCATCGCAAATAGCAAATGGAACGTTAAGATACTCAGCAATGGTTTGTGCTATTAATGTCTTACCACTACCAGTTGGACCCATAATCATAACATTTGTTTTATCAAGTTTAAGGTCTTCGGATGGGTTATTAAGTTTTTTATAGTGTTGAGCAACAGCAACACTCATGGCCATTTTTGCTTCTTCCTGGCCTATCACGTGTTGGTTCAAATAATTATAAATCTTTTTTGGATTTAGATCTTTTGTTGCTTCTTCTGCAGATTCAATAATGGGTTTAATTTTTTCTTTTTCAAGAATGGTGTTACAAAGTTCTATACACTCATTACAAATAGCACTATCGTCACCGACAATCAGTTTTGCTACTTCTGATTTATCTTTGCCACAAAAATGACACTTATATTGTTTTTCTTTATTGCTCATCGTATACCTTTTTTAAAAAATCGTTTACGTTACTGATATAGTTTGTTGTAATTAAACTATATAGTTCTTTTTTGTTAACGTCATTTGTGGCATAATAAACGTTGTTCATGCTTAACATATAACTTATATATTGTACACTAGTATCGGTGCAGTTGTCAAGATTAATATAGGTATAAGTTTTGCCGTTTATGCGATTTAGTAACCATGAAGGATTATTTTCATTGTTATATGCATAAACATTTACATCTCGTTCGTCGGTTTGCCTACCTAAAAAGATACTTACTGTTTGCTGTTCTTCAGAGTTAATATTGATTAGATTAATGCTAAAATTGTTATTATGTAATTCGTCTGGTGGTGTGATTAAATTGATTTTATTTGGCATATTATTTCTTCTTCAATAGGTTTGTTATTTTTTGTGCTTCAGACTCTGTAAGATCCTCTACAGTAATTAGTCCTTTTTTCAACCTCTCTACTAAAGAAATGATATGTTTTTGGCTTGCGTCGCGATATTGTTCTTCTGTAATTTCTAGTTCTTTTATTTTTGTAGGATCAAAATTCGCTCTTGCTTCATTAATTTTATTGAATAAACTATTTTCGTTTTGTTCCGAATTTTGTTTAAATGTATTTTCGGGTTCTTCTTCTGCGGCTTTATTTGCGGCTTCTACCCATTCATTCCAACTGTCTAAGTCGTCGATCTTTTCAAGTTGTTCACTAACAGCGTCTTGTGATGTTTGAGATGCTTGATCAGGCCATTCACCTTTGGATTTCATATCTTGGATAGTTTTATCAACCTCCCATGGTAATTGATTTATTTTACCATCATCTTTGGCTTTCTTCATGTATTCAATAGAAAGATTAGGATTTTCTTTTTTCCAAATACGCTTTACATATTCTTCTTCAGTTTCGTCTTCTAAACGTTCTTGAAAGTCTAGTTCCAGTTGATCGGGATCAACGTAGTTTTCTTCTTCAACTACTTCTACAGGTTCTACAGGATCAGGATCTACATCTGGCCAGAGTAAATATTGGTCAGTCTTTTTTTTTGAAAGAACTGCTGGTGTCTTTGTTGATTCTTCGAGTTGAGTTATTTGCTCTTCGGTTAAAGGACCGTCGTCTTCTTCGTACACGGGTTCCTCTATTTCTGATTCAGGGCCACTATCTGGTTCTGGATCCGGATCTGGCTTTGGGGGCAAACTACCACCTTTGCTTTCTCTATTCCAATTGAATGTATACTGTGATGCAATTAGTAAAAGAACAGCAAGGGGATCAAATACAAAAATAATAATAATAATAACCCAACGTACTGCCGCTTCTAATAAATTTTGATCTGCCTCTTCACCATAGATGAATTCTGCGATATACTTGATTGGTCCTACTTCTGCTTCTAGTTTACGATATTCTTTTTCATACCCAAACTTTTCTTCACGAACATCATCAATATTCTTTTGTTCGCCATCGATGAATCCTTCAAGTTCTGTTATACGTCCTTCGATATCTTGTGTTTTATTGTTTGCTTGATTACGTAAATCATTAATACGTTTGTTAATATCTGCTATATCTTTAGCGAACCTAGTATCAACTGCTTTTAAATCTTCATCTAACTTGGTGTTGATTTTTAATATCTCTGCCTGTGCTCTTGAAGCCACACTTAATTCGTTGTCTTTTGCTTTCTTAACTGCTTCTTCGTATGCTTTGGTTCCGCCCAATGAACCTTCAAACTTTTTCTCAGCCGCGGCAATTTCTGCATCACGTCTGTCCTGTGCTTGAGTAATACGTAATTGTTGTTGTTCAACCTTAAATTTAGCATCAGACCTTAATTGATCTTTTTCCGTATTAATTCGAGCATAAAGGTCTTTAAGTGCAGATTGTTCACGCTCAATAAGACTATCAACTCGTACATCTTCGCCCTTCATTAGTCTATCAAGTTCACTACGCCAACGATCAATTTTACCCTGTGATCGTGTTTCTTTGTCGTTGAGTGTGTCAATAAGAGCAACCTGCTCTTGGCTCATGCTTGTTTGTTCAATGTGTGCTTTGGATAGGAATCCAAAAATACCCATGCTTGTAATAAACATAAGAATGAACACTGCTGTTGAAAGATATGTTTTTAACCACCAGGCGGCTCGTTTCCAGTTTTGATGTAGCCAAACTGCTGTTACAAGTTTACCTACTTCAAGTGCAACACCCATAACAATGATGGGAATAACGGCCGCGGCAAAAATAGCCGCCAAACCCGCAACACTGTAATATATTGCGATTGCAGATATAGTTAGTGCTGAAAGAAATGTAATAATACCTAAAATCATAACAATGTATTTACTCTACTATCGTATGTGAATAAAAGCAATGGTTAACTTAACCATTATAAGGTCTAAATGTCCAACTAGCACCGTTGTCTGTGCTACAAGCAAATTCGCTTAAATTTCGTGTTTTAGAAGTATATATAACTTGACTGTTCAATAATCTACAGTATGATCCACCGTATGTGTTTGTCATTAAAATTTTAACACTACCGCTGGTACCAGAATCGTCATCATACCACTGCATGACTTCACCATCGTATAGATTATTAAGAACAAAATAAACTGTTCGTGTGTGTTTGGTTGCCGCCTTGGCCGGCAATCTCCAATAAGTGTTTTCGATTGCTCTTGCTACACCTACTCCGATGCTCGTATTTCCTCGAGAAGCATGATCATGAACACTCATATTACTGCTTACAGGTCCAACATTATAATTTGCACAAGCACCTAGTATTAGTAGGCTACTGAGCCAAAGCATTCGGAACATAAGTCCAACTCCCATCTTGTAATTGACACGCCATTGTATGAGTAACAACCATTTTATTTCTTAAAGGAAAACTTTGTCTTGCCCAACCACATCTCTTGCCGTCCATTCCTTTGGCAAAAGTTGCAATAGGACTAGGTTTGTCACTGCATTCAACAACAGTTTCACTGGAACTGTTAGTACCGTCTTTTAAAACCGTTTTGCTTGAAGTATAACAGTACTGCGATTGATCAACAATCTTGGTCGAAGTACTTGAGCATCCTGTCATACTTATTAGGCATATGATCAGAGCCAAGTACTTCATTAGTTTACTCTTTGTGATTTAGATTCAGCAACAAGAGCATCAAACACATCTTTCGGCATTCTTAGTTTTACGAAGGTATATTGTTTACCTGCATAAACATAGGTTGCCCTTTCTTCTTCAATGTGTTGAGTAATTGGTGTATCCTTTACTCTGTAAGATATCAAAGTCTTTGTATTCTTACTATCGTTGTTAAACTCAAGTTTAGTTTCAGAATTTACAGTACCATTGATACGTTTCGCAAAGTTGTTCATTGCGATAGCATACATTTGCTCTTCTGCGGCCTGTTGGTAAATTGATTCACCTGCCCCACAAGAATATGCATACTCTTTTTCCCACCAGAACCAACCTTCGGTTCCTTCTTGGGCACATTTTGCATACCATTTAGGTTGTGCATATGTGTCTCTTTCTGCGATACTGGTCATCGATGAACAAGCACCCAATGTGCTTGCAATTACACCTGCCATTATCAGTTTTGCTACGCCTTTCATATTAGCCTCCTTTTTAAGCCTATAAACATAGTTTAACATCGTTACCGGTTTTGTCAAATACATTTTTAACCAAAACGATATTAACCATTTCCTCCGCCATTTCCGACAAGTTTTAGTTCCATGCCTGCTTGCATTACTACCACTTGATTTTTTGGAAATAAACTTTGAAACTGTTGTTGAACTTTCATCCTATCACCTGTTGCTAGTGGTAGTTTGTGTTCGATTACAATTACATCACCTGATTGTGGTGATACTTTTTTAACATCACCAAGAATTTGGTATGCTAATTTACTTGTCTTGAGTGCTGGATCAGCCATTTTAGTTTCTCCTCATTTGTGCGAGTTCAGTCGCTTGTTTTTTACCTGTTTTATCTTCATCGTCCGCGAATACAGGAACCATGTTACTTTTGTGCATAGTTGCAATACCTATAAGTCTACGTTCGCCCGTATACTGCATAGGTTCTTTCTTGGTGCAGGGCTCGAACCCGCCTTTAGAAACATAACTTGGAATTCGATCTGTTTCTGTTTCTCTACGATATGTGCTTTCAGTATGATGCCACGGAGTGCGAACAACAGATTCTGTTTTCATTTTTAGTTCTCCATGAATGTATTTGACATATTCGTCAAAGGTCATCATATGATTGTGCATACCCAATCTTTTCATTTGTTTATTATGAATTTTATGTTGCTCTTTCCATTGAGCAAGTTTAGCCTTTGTAGGCTTCTTCTTTTTAATTCGTGTGTTAAGGGTTGTAAGTCCCCGTTCAAGATGCATAGTCATAATGCTATATTAACTCCATTTATGGTAATTGTCTAGCGATAATTGTATCAAAAACTATTCCAGCATATTGTGGATTTGTGCTCCATGCTTCTAGTGTTTCCAAAAGTTTTCTATAGTTCCAATCGCCGTCTTGATTAAGTCTTTCATCTCTAAAATCTTTATAAGCATGATGCTCATTTAACAACCTAATCATTTCTTGTACACTAGAACATTTTGTGTTGAAAATCTTTACACCAAATTCAGCATTAGGAAGATCTAGAGGTTTAAGTTGAGGGACCTTTGAATCCCATGTCCTAATACCAAACAGATTGTTACCTTCCCTAGCAAATCTACTTGTTCCCCAACCTGATTCAATTCCTGCCATACCAATTATAATTGCACTAGGTACTCTTTTACTTGGTGCTGTTCTAAAATTAATATAGTCTATACAAGTTTTAAGAGCACTAATAAAAGTTTCGTCACTGTTGTATTCAAACGCAGGTTCGTGTAATCCAAAACTGTGTGCAGTTTCTACAATATCCGATTCTACTTTTGAAACAATCTTGTGAACAACATGAGCATTTGGTTTGAACGTTCCATACACAAAGGAAGAAATTACAAATATTGTAATTGCTAACCATTTGTATAGTGTTGGTCGAAACTTTCTGAATTTTTGTTTTAGTTTAACGTTCTCTAGCATCAACATTCAGTAGTTCAAGTTGTCTAACCAATTTGCGCCTAACACTGTTCCAAAATTCTAAACTCCAACCTGTAGTTGAATTTTCGATAGCACGATCAACACTTGATAATCGGTCCATCCACAAATCCAATCTATCACCTTTGGTCATTTGTAGACATGCCTCGCGGAATAACATATTAGTCTCCGTTCGTATGTCCGTTAGTGCTTTTTACTAGATCACTTGCTTCTTTTTGGAATCGTCTCGGTAATCCTGTCCAACGTGCTACTTCGCCGTCGGAATTGATTTTGAAACTACCCGCTACTGTGTAGATTTCGTTGCCGTCTTTATCTTCAGCAACAAATTTACGCACAACACCATTAATAGTGCCATTGCCTGTGTCTCTACCTACTTCCCATTTATACTTGCCTGATGGTCCTTCATACATTGTTTCATCGCCCCATTCATTGCGACAGATGCTCTTGATGTTTTCAAGGACTTCTATACTTTTTGCCATTTCATGCCTCCTTAAGCCATTTCTATTAATAATACCAGTTTTACCAGCATTGTTATTAATATACACTGCTTCAGAGGTTTTGTCAAATGTTGATTTTACCAATTTTACCACTTTTGTCGGATCTGTGGTAGTTGTGTCCAGAATGGACGATTTTAGTTGTGTGTTATCCAAAGTCATTGCCTTTGCTCCTTTATCTATATGCCTATGCTTCTAAGTTGCCTTAGTAAAAGTATTTATGTTATGTGTTACACGCCAACAGCAATTTCACGCCAACCACTATCTAGATATACAACCATACTCTTTACTCCGTTAGATAATGGATCCCAACCACTTACGTTATCACCGTCTGCAATACAAACCATACCATCGACAGGATTACTAGGTGCGACTGATAGGATTGTCATATTCATTAATTGTCCAATATTTGCAACAGGTGTTGTAACATTTCCAGTTTGTCCGTCGATTACTAATGAACTTCCGTCGGTATAAACACTGCCAGTTAAGTCTCCATCAACTGTTCCTGATAGATGTCCAAACAAGTCTCCTGTTTGTCCGTCAATTACCCTTGTCGAACTTTCACTGAATACACTTCCTGTAAGGTCGCCAACCATAGCACTACCGGCTTTGTAGTATCCAGAATCATTGTTTAAAGAACTTACATTGCCTCCTACTTGAACAAATGCACTACCATCTATTGTGACAGTAGGTGTTGTAACATCAGTTGCCGCAACAACCGTAATACCACCAGTTCCTGTAAATTGGAATGTGCCTTGGTTCTGCATATTGAAACCAGAAGAGTCATCACCAACAATGTTAAAGTTAACAGCACTAGCATCGGTGATATAACCTGCATCGTTGTTTAATCTTGAAATGTTATCACCATCAATTAGATAATCGATAAGAGATCCACTTTGTGCAATACCTTTTGTATCAAAGGTAATACTATTATAAGTACCAGCCGCGATCGGACTGTCTTTTAGTGTTACGTTAATTGATGTTGTACCACTACCAGTTACATCACCAAACAGTGTAATAGTTTCATTACCACTGTCAATAATCACATTACCGTCTGCATCTGTGCTTGTGGTTGTTGATCCTGTACCTTGGAATTGAATTGTTTCATCTTTGACTAGAGTTCTTACTGTGCTGTCATCTCCAGCAACAAACAATCTTGTAAAGTAACCTGCATCGTTTACTAGTTCACTTACGTTGTCGCCAGTTTGTAATCCTGCTGTAATGTAACCCGGATTAACAAAGTCTACGGTAATGTTACCTTCTGCATCACTTGATGTTGTTAGGTTGGTACCTCCAATAATTTTGATACCTTCGCCCTGTTTCACTGTTCGTAATGTGCTGTCGTCGGCACCGATTGCGAACATATTATTTTCTATGTTTGTAAATCTGTTTGTAATAGTTGAAGCAAAATTGGCATCATCATTTAGTGCGGCCGCTAATTCGTTTAGTGTATCTAATGTGCCTGGCGCACTATCAACCAAATTAGATACTGCTGTATCAACATAACCTGTCGAAGCATAACCTGCTGTTGCATGGTTACCCCAACCGTATGCTGTGTTCCAGTTCGTTGCTTCTGCACCTGCAATGTTTGCACTAGGAATTTTTCCACTAACACCATCAACTAGTAATGTGCTGTCGTCACCGAATACACTACCTTTTAGATCTGTGTTAATTAAGTTTTCTAAACCAATTGATAAAACAAATGCACTTGCATCTACTTTAACTTGTCCTGTTACACCAAGCACTGTAAATGTTTCTGAAGTAAGACCTACGCTACCTGTACCTGTATTACCTGCTGTGTTTAATGTTTGTCCGTAAGCGGTTAAGTCAGGACCTGTAATAGTAATGTTACCTTCAGCGTCACTTGCAGTTGTAATGTTTTGAGTACCAATAAACTTAATGCTTTCGTCTTTGGTTATTTCACGCAGTGTGCTATCATCAGCACCTACACTAAATTTAAAGATGTCTGCGTTTGTAATATAACCTGCATCGTTTACAAGTGTTGAAACATTGTCACCTGATTGTAATGCACTGTCAGCCAATGCACCCTGTGCTGATGTTGCCGCATCTGTAATGCCATAACCCGCTAGTGTTGTTGGTGTTCCTGTAATGCTACCCCAACTAAAATCTTGTGCTACACCTGTGATTGTAATATTACCTTCAGCGTCACTTGTTGTTGTTATTGCTGTACCGCCATAGATGTTAAACTGTTCACCATTACCAATATTTCTAGCAGTTGAATCATCTGCTCCTACTTTAAATCCAAAAGTTTGCGGTACTTGATCTACTGTAATATAACCAACATCATTTGTAAATTGTGATATCTTGTTAGGACCTGTTATGGTAATAACACCGTCCGTTAAACTTGTTGTAATGTTTGTGCCACCAACTATTTGTACAGTTTCTTGTGAATTGATTGATTCAACAGTTGAGTCATCAGCGGCAATATTAAATTTATATGTTCCTGCTAGACTAGGTAAGTCTGTTAAGTCATTGTATGAACCTGTTGTCGCTACTGTTGCGAAGTTTACATTTGTTGCGGCAGTAACCAAACCTTTTGCGTTAACCGTTACACTATTAAATGTTCCAACATTTGAATTAACTGTGTCAAGTGTTAATGTTACTGTGCTTGCGCCTCCTGCTAACACTCCACCTGTGCTACCACTCATGTCACCGTCAAAGGTAATATTTGGTCTTGAACTTAAATCACTGTAAGAACCTGTTGTTGATACTGTTGCAAATCCTGCTTCTGTAATTGTTCTATTAATAAACTGTCCTGAACTATACTGTAATAATTCACCATCTGCTATTGCTGAAAGAGTAACATCATTTAAATCACCGATGCTTTCGTTATTAATATTAGAAATAAATGCTGTAGTTGTATTATTATAATTTGAAAGATCTGTGTCAACATTAATAGTAATATCGCCTTCAGCATTTGATGCTGTTGATGCTACGCCGCCGTCACCGAGAATACCAAAACTTTCGCCGCCTTGCACAATTCTTACTGTGGAATCGTCAGCACGTAATTCAACTCTTCCTATCGCACTTGCTACAATTTCTTCAGCACTTTGTAGGCTGATTGTAACAGCATCTGAATTAGGATCAACAGTAAAATTAACTCCTGGTCCACCTATTACCGTAAGGGTATCATTATCTGCATCTGCAACCACCTGTCCGGCGCCACTAACACCGTTTTGGAAGTTCATTATGCGAAAGGAATCTATTACTTTTACTGTCATATTTCTCGGTTCTCCTACGTGTATTTACCGTAGATAAAAGAATAGAGACAAAGTTACCTATGCCTCTATTCAATGTTACTAGTATGTATTTTGTTTAATATAAGCGCCTATGGCGTGGAAAGATCCTTCTTTGTTGACTTCTTTTTGTTATAGGTAATGTATTGTGTAATATAGTGTATTTATTAGGTGCAACTTTTCTGTTGCCAGGTAAGTTGCCAACCCCGTAAGATTACGCCGCTAGGCGTAAGTCTTCAGATGCAAAATTATCGTTTGCATTTATGGTTTTTGGACAAATAGCGTGAGTCTCCCCATATTTGCTCGGTCGTTCCTTACCGGTAATCTCTTTCACCCTTAACAAGCCAGTCGATCCTATTTCAGGCCCATCATAAACACACGATTATTTGAATTTATTGTTAATCCACTTGTATACAAAGTAAGCGCCAAGTAAAACAACAATAGTTCCAATACCATCGAACCACGATGTCTCGTTCATTGCATTTATTAAATCTGCTGTAAACCAATCCATTGTTTTTCCTTCATGTGTTTATGGTGGACCTGGCCGGCACTGCCCCGGCGTCCTGCTCTTGTGACATACGATGCTGTCAACAATTACTCTATATTTATAGCACCTTTTTTATGAGTTGTCAACCATAAAGTGCGTATTTTTTAATTAAATGATAACTAACGTCCAAGAAAATAGCCAAACAACTAACCAAGGAGGGTTATGGCAAAGATGAGAACTTTTACC
>Ga0208547_1000141_pt1 | contig 36500 bp, 52 predicted proteins | sample DEB08_DNA_5_FD_185501 | JGI IMG/M metagenome (GOLD analysis project Ga0208547, IMG submission 185501) | Aqueous microbial communities from the Delaware River and Bay under freshwater to marine salinity gradient to study organic matter... | ecosystem: Environmental > Aquatic > Marine > Coastal ...
TTTTTAATTGTAGTGTATGCCATTATAAATTTAATCCTTTGGTTGATAAAGCAGTATAACCTGTTGGAACATCATATTCAAATATTCCTATACCACTTGCGTTAGTTCCTGCACTAGCTACTGCTGTAGTTCCAAAGTAGCCATTGCCGAAGTTTGCTGAAGCATTAAAAACTCTTACTAGTGTTGGATGACCTTCTCCTAATGCACCAAAAAATAAATCTTTACCACTAAAATTTGAACTCAATCCAGTTACTTGCGAACCATAAGTAGAACCATTTTTAGTAAAATCTACAGTTCCATTATCGGCATCTACTGCTACACCTATTATATCTCCATTTGAAAAAGATGCTAAACCAGTTTGCACAGCTGAACCAAAAGCATTAATAGCATTAGTATTTCCAGTTTTACAAAATTGTAAAAGAACACTATCACTACCAGAACCTGAAGTTAATCTATCGCTAGTATATAAGCCAACACTATGACCTCTATCTGCTGTAAAAGAATTTATTTTCCATTCAAAATAATATTTACCAGAACTAAATCCTAATGTTGAATACATATTTCCATCACCACCAGCAGGAAAATCTATAGTAGTATTTCCATTAGAATATGTTGTATTGCTACTTGTACCTTGTTTAACTAAAGGATTCCATGTAGCAAAAACATTTGAAGGATTATCTTCAGTTTGAGTTAATGTACCACTATTAACACTCCAGTTGTTACCAAGACCAGATTGGTCTGTAACTGAAGCATCATTATTAAATAAGAAATGACCACTTACTCCATAAGATACACTTGGTTCTAATTTAATTTTCCAAACACCATTGGCATCATATTCTCCAAATTCTGTAGGTGCATAACTTTGACCATCACAATAATGAAAATGCGACATACACATTTCAGCTTCTGCTCCAGTTCCATAACCACCTATATAATGAGTTCCTGTATGACCAATTTCCATAGTTTGGTTTTGATTAGGATTGACACTTGATGAATAAGAAATTTCTTCTCCATTTACATAAATTCTCATTCTTTCAGATGCTGTAGCTGATGTAGTATCAACTCTAAAAACTATATGATACCAAGCTGAAGTATCTCTAAAAACTGCACTTGAGTATTTATAACCTGCATAAGCACCACCAAAATAATTCCAAAACTGAAGTTCATTAATAGTTGAAAAATACATATTAGTAGCATAAGCACCACTTCCACCAGAACCAAAAATTGCTTGTTGTGTACCTAATTTATTTCTTTTAACCCAAGTAGAAATTGTAAATTTTCTTTGATTTCCTTGTGAGCCAAATGTTCTGCTTAATTGTGTTGCCATTAGTTAAACTGTGCTCCTCCTGTTGCACCAAATGATGATGTCAAACTAAAACTTCTGTCTGCTGTTTGACCTTCAGCATCTGTTGCTCTGATTGTAAAATTATAAGTTGTTGCAGTAGTAGAACTGCCTCCAAAATCTGTTGTTGTAATTGCACCTGTTGAACTATTTAAAGAACAATTAGCTTGAGCTGCATTTGTTAATACCAATGGACTAGATACTTCAGAATAAGTTACAGCACTATCTGATGTTGCAACTACTGTTGCTAAAGTACCAGAAAAATCTCCAGCAATAGTTCCTAGTGTTCCAGCAGCTGTTGTCCAGGTAGGTGCATCTGATACTGTTAATATATTTGTACTTGATAAAACTGCATTACCATCTGGATTTTCAATTCTAATTTTGTATGTAGCATCAACAGATAATGTTGCTTGTACTGTTAATGATGTTGAGTTGTTAAATGTAACTGTGTCTGCCAAATACCAAATACCAGTTGAAGGATTTAAAAATTCTACTTGAGGAACTGAAGAATAATTAGATCCAGTAATAGTAATTGAGGTTTGAGCATTAGTTATTGTTGATGGACTAATACTTGAAATAGTCGGTTTTGTTTCTCCAATAGTAACAGATCCTCCAAGTGATACAGCAGATCCATTAATAGTAATTGCACCAGATCCAGTTAATCTAGCATTATTAATTGTACCTGTTGTGATTGCTGAACCATCTATTGTTGCAACATTAAAAGTTCCAAAAGTTACAATATCTACAATATCGCCATTTGATAAAGCTGATGCAAATGTAACTGTATCGCCAGAGGTAACTGTAACATCAGTTCCATTAACTTGCTTTACACCATTAAGATAGACATCAATAAATCCAGCATCATAAGCTAAAGTATTTCCATCATCATCAGCACCAGTTACAGATGTTGGAGTACCAGAAATAGTATAAGTATATCTACCAGATGTTCCATTAACTGATGAACCAGCATTTTGCCATCCACTAGAAGAATAAATTTTAAGTTGGTTCGATGAAATATCATAATACATCATTCCTACTGCTAATGGATCTCCATCGTTATCAACTGTTGGAGCTGTAGAAAAATCTCCTAAATAAATATCTGTAAAATTATCTAAAGCTAACTCTGCTGCTGTCTGAGCAGTTTGAGCTGCTGTTGCACTTGATGCAGCACTTGTAGCAGATGTTGCAGCATTGGTTGCTTGAGTAGTAGCTGTAGTTGCAGATGTTGCAGCATTTGTCTCTGATGTTGCAGCATTAGATGCAGAAGTAGCTGCATTAGTTTCTGAAGTTGAAGCATTACTTGCAGATGTGGCTGCATTAGTTGCAGATGTACTTGCAGCACTTGCTTGAGTAGTAGCTGTGGTAGCTGATGAAGCAGCAGAAGTTGCTGAACTTGCAGCAGCTGTAGCTGAAGTTGATGCGTTTGTTTCTGATGTAGCTGCATTAGTTTCTGATGTTCCAGCATTAGTAGCAGCTGTAGATGCAGTTGTAGCTGAAGTAGCAGCATTAGTTTCTGAGGTAGCTGCATTAGTCTCTGATGTAGCAGCATTGCTCTCAGATGTTGCAGCATTAGTCTCTGATGTTGCAGCAGCACTAGCAGAAGCAGCAGCAGCTGTAGCTGATGATGTTGCAGAGGCAGCATCAACAATTAAGGACCACTTAGCACTATCAGTATTTGTAGTTAATGGTTGAGATCCACTTGATGTATGAGAAGTAGTACAGATAAAAATATTATTTGTAGAAGTATCTTTTACTAAATCTCTAGCATTGTAAGAAGTTCCACTTGACCAATCTCCAACAAAAGTTCCAAGTTCTTGAGTAACAGAAATCTCTCCATTATCATCAAAAGCTAAAATTTTATTTGCTCTTGTAGCAGCATCCACAGTAAATTCTGTAGATGTCATTGTATTGGTTCTTGATAGTTTTATAGATCTATCAATCTGCTCCTGGAGCTCTTGTGCAATAGCAATAGACTTATCATGTGCTGTTTCAATAGTATCAGCACTCATTGGATCGTTATCAATTAGATCCATTGTTTGAGTAATATCTGTATCTCTTCTAAGAACTACTGTTTCTCCACTTACTGGAATATTACCAGATGTGAATGTAACAGTACCACCACCAGCATTACCAACACCACTAACTGTATAGTGAGTAGTTAAAGTTTTTACTGTTTCAGTTCCATTGGAAGATCTAATAATTACTTCAATTTCATTTTGATCAGCTACTTTAAAAGTATAAGTAAAGGCTGTTGTAGAGCCATCTCCATTATAACTGTTTTTGATTGTAGTTGTTGATATAGTCAATTGTTACTCCATCTTTAAATTGTTTTCTTCAGACCATTGTTGAAGAGCAAGCTTTTCAGCTCTTTTATAAATATCGTTGTAATAAGGATTAGCTTCTGTTTTAAATTCTTCAGTAATCTCTTTTTTTGCAAAAGTTACTTCATCTGCAAATAAATCTTTTTTCTCAACTTTATCTGTTAAGCTTTTGTATTCTTCTGAGTTAATTAATTCTTTTAAATATTTTTTTGTATTGATACCGATGTTGTAATCATACAAAGCATACTCTTTATTTTTTAAAGGTACATTTACTGTTATAGGATATGAAAGATCTCCATATTTAGTTTTTACATTTTCAACAGTAATCTGAATTTTCTTTCTTGGTGGTCTTGGTTCATAACCGATTATAGCAGCTTCTATATTTATTGGATCTTCAGTATATGAAGATAATACAGAAAACTTAGGTCTAGGATCTCCAAGCCAATCCACATCTAAAGGTAAATCATTTTCAAATCCAGGAAAGTTTTTCTGGATCATATCTTTAAATTCGATGTTTAATTTTACGAAATCATCTTTATTAACAATTCCATATTTTTCTGTTTCAATTTCTTCTTTACCTAAATCTTCAAACTGATTTAAAAAAGTCATAAATGGAGTAGAGGAGGCAACCATCTTTTTTCCATACTCTTTTAAAACCATGTCTTTATCTTCAGACATTTTTAAGTGAGAGATCATGTCTATTAATTTTGAAGAGCCATATAAAACTGAAGAGTTTAAAATGTTTTCTCCAAAAGCTACTGCATAAGCAGAATAGAAATCTAAGATCATTCTTACTTTGTCAGTATCATAACCTCGCCAATCATCTCTTAACCTTGCAAGAATTGCTCCAATATCAGCAGCATTAGAAGCTAATAAAACAGCTGGTTCAAATCCATTTAAACTTAATTGAAGTTTGTTACCTGTTAAGCCAGTTAGTTCAGCAACTTGTGGAAAGTTCTCTTTTATAAAATTATGATACCTAAAACTTTTTGGCTGTTTGCCAGATGCTTGCTTTAATAAATACTTATCTCTGCCAGCATATCGATCTGCATCAGATCCACCAAAGTAACCAAAATAACCAAGAGGTACAAAAGTTGCCATAAAAGCCCAGCCTGTTGCAGCTTTAGCTTTTGCCATCTCTGCATCAGCACCACCTCTAGCAAGAGCTTCTCTGTAACTTCTTAAAACTCTGTTAGCTCCCATAAAAGGAGTTCTTTCAATTGATACTCCAACAATGTTTCCTGGAGTTCTTAAAAAAGGAAACCATTGAGAAGTAATAATTGTTATTGGATTTAATACTTTTGCATTTTTAATGTTTGATACTAAATTTGTTATATCTCCAACTGCATCATTTCTTTTGCTTAATGGAGTTTGAAAAGTTTTTTCTAAGGCAGCATCATAAGCAGCCTTTGTCATAAATTCAGGTGGATTAGTTATTAATGATGCTAATACATCTGGAGCTTTTTCTTTTGCGATATTATTTAACTTAACTAACTTTAAAGTTTCTCTGTAAGCTAAAGCATATAGTTCACTTTGATAAGCAGCATTTTTAAAATAGTTATCTGCATTTTGTAAAAACTTATATGGCAGTCTGTCAAAAGTTAAAATCTTTCCAAGTACATCAACTGATTTACCTAAAACACTTTCTTGCTTCATGCCAAATCCTCTTGCTGAAAAGGCATCTGGTGGAGCTTCGTATTTAGTTCCAGCTATTGAACTATTCATGCCTGGAAAGTTTTTGTAACTTTGAAGAGGTTTTTTTAAATTTAATTTTTTAAAATCAGCACTAAATGCTCTCCACATATTAGTTGTTGCCAAGTGTTCTCCAAATGCAGCAGCATCTGCTTCAAATTCAGCAACACTATCTACTGTTTTGCCACCATACATTTTAGAGGCATATCTTCTTTCAGCTCTTTGAATAGATTTGAATATGAAGTTACCACCTACATTTTTAATATGTGTAAGTATTCCAACTAAGATATTATTTAAAAATACTTCAACTAAGGCATCAGAAGTTTTTGCAGCAAGACTTTTTTCTGTAAATGTAATCTTCTTACTTAATCCTGGTGTTCTTAAATAAAGATCAGCTACATTTTGCATAGCTTCTTTACCACCAACTTGCATCAAGATATTACTTCTATTCAATTCATCTAAAGATAAATTTCTTATTGCACCTTCTTGAACAGGCTCTTTTAAAATATTTAATGCTCTAGCTACTTCAGTTTGTGCACCTTTAAAAACTTTTGTTAATTGTGCTGTTACTGCATGTTGTCTTGCAAACTCTAAAGCAAGTTTATCTGAGGCTTCTTCAGACCTCATTCTTTTAGCAAGTTCAGTTAATTTTTTATGTTGGTAAATAACTAAGTTTTTTGCAGCCTTTAATTCAGTAGCATTTAATGGCGATCCAGGTCTAAGCTTTAATAAATTACCAGCTAATGTTTCAGCATTTTCTCCAAGGATCTCAGCTAATTCGTTTGTCTCTTTCCAGGTTACAGTTCCTCTGGTCCTTTGTGCAATATCATCTTTATATTGTCTTGAGATAACATTAACTGATCTTAATACATCCTCACTTGTATTGAATGTATTTATATTAAATTCATCTAATTGTTTTTGTGGAGAAAGATCTGCTTCATTTAAAATTTTTTCTTCCTCTGTTAAAAATTCATCTACTTTTTGCTTAGATGATTTTGGAGCAGAAACTGTTTTTTTAATTACTTTTTGTGGTGTTAAAACTGGAGCAACTTTAGATCCAGAGATAACTAAATCATCTGAGCTCTTAACTAAATCAGCAGTATTAACTGGTTTAATTTCTTGAGCTTCTATCTTCTCAACTTTTTTTTGAGCTTCTTGTAATAATGTCTGTGCTTCTTCCTTATTAAACTTTGATCCTTCTGGAAATTGTTTTGGTTTTGGCTTACCTCCACCAAGGATTTTTGCAATTGACTTAGCTACCATGTTTTGAAATTCCTAAATTTGTAAAAACAAATATTTGAAGATATTTATTTATTACTATTAATTTGTGTTTTGTGAAATAATATTGTTTTTCATGTTATCTGATACACTCTCAGATATTAAACTTCCGATTGACACTCCACCAAACAGTTCAAACAATGGTTGAGATGTAGTTTGTACTGATTGCTTCATCTCTGGAGTGATCTCAATAATTGTTACAGGCATAAATCTATCTTCAGCTTTGCCAGATATTATGCCATCACTTGTTTTAATCTCATCATCAAAAACTTTAGCATTCCATTTCTTGCCATACTTTTTAAGAAAGCTTGGAATTGTTTTATTGTATAATCTTGCTTTTCCTTGACCACCAATCTCTATAGCTTTGTCTAAAATTAAAGATGGATATTCATCATCGCCATCAACTATTGCTTTATAGTCTGTTTCTGCTCTTGTGAGAGCATCATCCAATTCAGATTTAGATGCTAAATCAATTATTTTTTTTTGGACATCTTCTCCAAATTCTTTTTTTAATTTTTCAAATGTATAAAGATCATCAAACTCAGTAATTCCATCTTGATCTCTACCCATAATTCCTATTTCTTGTCTTTCTGGAAAATAAGCTGTGATATTTAATTTGTTAATTCTTCTAGTTAGATTGTATCTATCTTGAATTATTTTTGCTTTTGGAATTGATATAGCATCATAACCATTATCTGCTGCATATCTGATTAATCTTTTTAATACTAATTCGTACCAATTATTTTTAAATGGAAAGTCTTTAATTATATCTTTTGGTTCATTATTCTTTAAATAAGCTTGAACTTCATCCTCTGAAATATTTTCAAAAACATTAGCTTGTTGCTGCTCCATGCTTCTTCTGCTTAGATAGTTAGTTCTCATCTGATCTATTTCTCTTTCATTGCTTTGTTTTACAGCTTGAACTAAATCCGATTGCATTTCCTCAACAGATAAAATTCTCATATTACCTTGATCTCTAGTTTTAAATCTTACATGAGCTATTTCTCCAGATACATCAAAGTGAGGAGATGATCTTAGACCAAGAGAAAATGCTGTTTCTCTTTTAGTAACTGGTGTTTCAATAGGAATTGTGTTTCCAAGATTTTCTCCACCTTTAGAAAGAGTGAATACTATTTCACTATATGCTTCGCCTCCAGGAGCTGTGTATTGTTCATATTTACCTCTATTTAATCCAGCACCAACATATTCCTCCATAGCTTGGCTTATGCTGTCCATATCTCCAGAATTTTGATAATACATTTCCTCATTAGATCTAATCATCGTTTCATTGAATACTGCTTTTCTTTGATCTTTAGGAATTTCCATTTTGTTATATCTTGCAATGTAAGCTCCATTATCATCTAAATATTTTTTGAATTTATCAAACGCATCTGATTGAATATGAAAGCCATTATTTACATCAGCATTTCTAATCATCTCATCTGGAAGTGTCATTTCTTTTAGAGCAAAATTTTCGTAAAGTTCTAATTCAAGAGCATCATCAACTAATTGATTTGTGCTTTTACTTTTAATTGCAAAAACTTCATAAAAATCTGCAAATGTACTTTCCCAATAATCATATCCAATTGGACTAGCAAAACTATCATCTAATCCATCAACAGCTCGCCATAAGTAATTATCACTCATGTAATTACTCATATTATAATTTTGAGCTGTAAATTCAGATGGCAGATCATCGTAAAATTCTTTTTTGTTTATTCCAAAATTATCTAGTCTTTGAAAATTAGCTGTTCTTAAATAACTGATATGATCAGCAACATATCTATATTCATCTCTTACACGACCAGCCTCAATATCTTCAAAAATTTTATTTTCTAATTTTAAAAATTCATCATCTGTAAAATCTTTAAGATCTTTAGGTTCATCTCCTTGTCTTTCAGCTGCTCCAAATCTTCTTTCATTAACATCAATTCTATTAGCTTCAATAAAATCTAATATCTCTTGTTGAGAAACATTTTTTTTATCTTTTAAAAAACTTTCTAATCCAATCCATTTCAATTCACTTTCTTTAACACCAGGAGTATTTTTAATTGTATTGTAAATTTGATCTCCAGGTCCTTTAGTAATCTTTTGTTCAACAGTTTCTTTAACTGCTGATTTGAATACTGGACTTTTAGTTACTGCATTAGTTATAGCTTTAAATGGATTAGCTTCTGCATCTGTTGGAGCTACAGTCATAGCACCACCAGCAGCAAAATATGGAATATTCTTTTTCATAAACTTAAACGCATCTATGACTTTTGGAATAGCATAAGAGAAAGCTCCATATTCAAAAGCTTGTGTTACTTCATCTGCAATTTCATCGTATGGAGTGTTAGGTAATATTCCAACTAATCTTTTAAGTTCAGAAATATCTTTGCCAAAGAAATCTTGTGTAAATGTAGAATTATATTGTTCAGTATCATCGCCAGTAAATTTAAGTTTTTTCTCAATACCAATAGCACCACCTAAACCACCAGATATTACAAAAGCTGGAACAGTAGGCATACCAACTGATTTTAATTTATTATAGATAGGAACTGAGTACATTAAATCCTGTCCCATGACCTGGACAAGTTTTGAAACTACATTTCCATCATCTTTATAATTTTTTAGAAATTCTCTAGCCTCATCTAGTTTTTCAGATGCAGCTGTAGCTTTTGCAACAATATCATCTTGAATACCAGATTTTTCTAATGTGCCAGCTGGCAAGCCAATAGGCGACATGTCATATAATTTAGTTAATACAGGTGCAAGGTTAACTGCAAAATCTACTCCATTAGTTGCACCAACAGCTATACTTCTAATTCCATCTTTACCAAGATCTAAAACAAAATCTCCCATAGCTGAGAAGAAATCTCTTTGTACTTCTGGACCAGCATGTTTTGCTATCCAATCCTCTTTACTACCACCTTCATTAATCCACTCATCAAAAGTAACTGAAGTTGTTTTTTCTTTTGTTTCGTAATTTTCTAATATTGTTGGATCGCCTCCATTATCTTTTAATAATTGATAAGGCTTACTGTTATAAAAGTTTTGTTTTTCTATTTCTGGTAAATAGACTTCATCTAATAAATTTTTGTTTTCCATATTATTCAGGTAATTTAAGTGAACTTGTTATTCCAGTTTGAGTAGCTTCTTTTAATTTATCTTCTTCAGTTCCTGGAGCTAATTGGTATCTAATAGCAAAGACATCTTCTAAAAAATCTAATTTAGATAAGTTGCTAATATATTCTTGTAAATCTCTATTTGTTTTTCTTGAGTTGTTAAATAGTTCAGCAGCAAATTTATTTTGTTTTGCAAAATAATCTGGATCGTCTTTGATCTTAGAATAGTAATCAACACCTTTCATATAATAAGGTGCTGGAATATTATTTAGATTAGGAATTGCATCATATTCAAATTCATTTTGAAGTACATCCAAGTAAGCATCTTTTGGAGACATTCCATTTGAAACTTTTTCATAGAATGCCATTTGTATTAATTGTTTTCTTGTTGCAATATTTTCTGCAAACTTGACAGATCTTCTTTCTCTTAAATTACTAAGATTAGCTATATTGCTATCAATTAGTTTTGAGTAAGCTTTAAAATCTTTGTGGCTTTCAAAATCTGTTTTAGCTTTATTAATATAAGCAGAAAATAAACTTAGATCTCTATTGTTAAGAGCTTTCAAAGTATCTGTATCTGCAATATATGCTTTTTCAATTTCATCCAACTGCTCAATCGTATTAGCTGAGTAGATTTGAGTTGTTATTAAAGCTAAAGTTTCATCATCAGAAAAACCATCCTCATCAGTCATAGCTACTGATAATTTTGCAAACATAGGTTCGTTGATTAAACCTTTGTCTAAAAGATCGTATAATTCACTTTCTGTTGGAAGTTCATTAAGAGCTTCTTCATCTGTTGGATTTTTTTGGTAATTATTAATTCTTAATAAGACATTAGTAAAAACACCCACTTTAGTATCGGTATCAGCAAGTTCTTCAAATCTATCTTTTCTTTCTTCTACTTGACGATTTTTTCTTAGAGTAACTTTTGCTTTTTCAATTAAATCTTTGGCAGCATCAGTTCCAACTTTTTCTATTAATTCTTGTTCACTCTCAATAACTTTTCTTGGATTTATTTTAGTGTCTAAATCTAAAAGTAAATTGTTTTTAAGTTTTTGAGCATCATCAACTATCTGTCTGAAATTTTTTGCTCCAAGCTGTTCTTCGTAGAATTTGTTTTTAGACAATAATTCAAAATCAATAGAGCCAATAGCCATATCGTTTTGATCATTAGATAACATTTTTTTAATGCTATCGTTAAACTTATCATTAAGATTATTAACTAATTGATTAGTCTGTTCAGTTGAAACTTTAGTAAATAGTTTTGGAACTAATCCATCTCTCTGTTTTAAAATTTCATTTCTAATTAATTTCTTAACTGTTGTATTTTGATCTTTGTAAAGATTTTCATATAGACTTGGATTTGTTAATTCGTAATATTTCTTTAAAGCTGTTTGTGTTGAATTTTCTTTAGAAGTTTTATCAAACACTTCATAGATACTTTGAGTAATTGCTGGTTTAACTCTATCAACAGCATTTTGATTTTCTATTTTGTTTAAATCATTTTGAATATTGCCAACTGCTTTTGCAAATGATGATATTGCTTGTCCTTGCTGTGTTGCTAAAGATAAAGGTAAAGCAAGAGCAGAAGTTCTTGGTGTTGCACTCTCCTGGACATTTTGGTTGCTATTAAAGATTTGTAACTTTGCCATTAAGAAATTACCAATTGACCAGCTTGTTGAGAATTGTAACCCATTGTTAATAGGCTACCAGCAGCTTTCATATATTCAGTTCTAGCAGTAAGATCGCCTTTTAATCTTTCGCCTTGACCTTTAGCTTGTAATAATAAACTTTGATTAATCTGATCATTAACAAGAACTTCATTGTTGTAGTCAGACATTGCTAAATCGAATAATTGATTTTGTACATTTTTTACACCAACTAAGAATGGAGTAGTTCCTTCTCTGTATTCAGCTCCAGTTCTTAAAGCATCTACAAAGAAATTTGAAAATTGTTGTTTTTGTTGATCTACAAATCTTGGTCTTTCAATTGTATTATAAACTTTTTCTTTTATAGCAGCTTTCTTTCTTGCATAAGCTGCCTCTTGATACGCAACTGCCTCATTATATTTACCAATTGTTTTTGCTCCTTGTGCTGCTGCTATGTTACCTATGAAGCTCATAAATTTTTGCCATCCTGTAATAATTAGTTTTATCTGGTCCATACATTTGCATTAGACCTTCGGATTTTAATCCAAGCCATTCAGCAAATCGTTTGCCAGTTTTAAATTCTTCTTTGACTGCTGTTTGCAATCTCCAAATATTGTTGTTTTCACAAATAAGATCTAATCTTTTTTTAACTGAGATCGCTGATTGTATTTTGTGATTAAAAATTCTTTTGCTTGATAATATCCAGCCTTCGCCAACTCCATCCCAAAGAGGAACAATGCCACCAGAAAGAATAGGCTGATTATTAAACAATAAAGTGAAAGATAAACCAGGTATTGCAAAGTCGATCCTATTTTCTGTAAAGCTTGCATCTATATCCATCAATTTATCGTTCATTCCAAATTCAATAATCTCTTCTCCATGATTTGTTGAATAAGGAACTATTTTATAACTAGCCATCTGATGTAACTAAAGTTGGATATATTGCTAAGACCGAACAAGGTAGAGGTTGATCTTGTTTTATAAATATAAATCCATCTGAGTTATAATCATCTCTAAATTCTATTTCTCTATCTCCAGCTAACAATGTATCAACTGGTGCTGATAAATTACTGGATGTTGTTCTAAAAGGAACTGTCTCTAAATCATTTAATGTTGGACCAACTTTAACACCAACTGTTTCAAATAATCTTAAAACAACTTTTGAAATTCTTTTTGTTTTACCTTGTGATGTGCCTTCAGCAGCTCCACCTTCAATTCTCATTGTCTGTAAAACACTATCGTAATTTAATCCAACACAAGCTGAAGTAACTGCTCTATCTAAAGTAATAGCACCAGAGCTTACAACTTTGTCAGCATGTACAGATCCATCAGCAAGAACAGAAACTGTTTGTCCTTCTAAATGTGAAAGACCAGATAATGTTGTTGTTGAAGATCCAGAGTAGGAGAGGTGGCTATCTAAAAATTTAAAATCTGTTGCTGATGTTTCATCAAAATCAAAATTTGAAAAACATTCTACATATCGTTTAGTAGCACCATTAATTGTTCTTTTAACAATAACCCACAATTCATCTTCAGTTAAATCTCCAGATATTGTTGCAATACTTTCACAAACAGAATTTCCATCTCCAAAAGATCCACCGAAAATATGTCTATGCCAAGCAACTACATTTTCAGATCGTTGATAAGTTAAACCAGCTAAAACTCCATCCTCTCTAACACACCAGATAATACTGTCTGGTTCTTGTTGAAAAGCCATTTGTGTTATTCCAGATTTTGTAACTGTATCATTTAGAATAGTTAAATCTGGTGCAACATAACCATCACTATCAAAGTTATATGCAAGCTCTCTAATTTTTCTCTTTGCTTTTTGTAAAAACAAAACTGCATTCCCAGCTGGAATAGCATCCACACCAGCAGATCCAAAAGAACTTTGTCTTTTAATCGTTACATTGGTTGGAGTGATACTTGCATCAGTTCCATCAGCAGAAACTGTAAATTCGCCTCCAGATGTTCCAACAATTAAAGTTCTTACTGCTTTTAAATATTGAATGGCATTAACCTGGTTAGAAGCAATTGTATAAATCATTGCATCATCAGCATTAGTACCAGTAGTAAAATTTTCGTAATCTCCAGCTTTTGAAAACCATAAAGTCTGAGGATTATTATTTGTATTTGCAAAAACTAATCTTTGTTCAAAGAATGAAACACAGCTTGGTCTATCATCTGCACCAGATATTGGTAAAGATGGAGATCCAGTAAATGAAACTGTTGCTAATGTCCAATTAGTGTGTCCAGTTCTACTTAACTTTCTTACATCATGATTAGGATGACATAAGTACATAACATCAGCAGACTGAGCAAATTTAATATCAAATAATTCTGCTTCTAAGTATGGAGATGAAATTTCATAAGCTACACCACTAGATAAAATTTGACCTTTGTCTTTATAAAATCTGATGTATTGATCTCCAAATTCTAAAATATAAGTTTGTTCAGTAGAGAACTCAAAAGGAATTAATCTACATTTTTTTGAACTATCTTTAACTTCAGAAATAAATTGTGTGCCAACTCTTCTAGTAGCAGCTCCTTGTGGATGAACTAAAAAGTTCTCCATAGTTTTAACTCCAGAAGAATATTTTTCAAAATCTGTTCTTCCATCTAGTTTGGCAGAAAATTCTCCAGAGACAAAAGAAGTTAATGCTAAAGTTGTTCTTGGCATATCTTTTTAAAAATTTCTTGTTGAGTTAATCCTTGTTCATCTTTTTTACATTTAGTCTTAGGATCAATTTCACTTTCCTCAATAATTTCTACTAAAGCATATCGATAAACTTTACTGTCATCTCCCCATTGAAAATGAAGTAATGATTTTGGTTCATTGTATTTATCTATTAATCTTGGATCAAAAGATGCTGTTGTCATCTACAATCTTGCGTTAGTAAATTCGTTACTCTCAATTGTTCCTAAACTATTTTCTGTTGCATCAATAAATCTAGCTTCTCTTAATCTTTCATCAGCTCTTTCCATATAGTTCTTAGCTAATGTTGCATTGTTAGTTACTGCATAAGCAATATCTGCTGCTAATTGATGTGAAATACTTTCTTGTAAATAGGTGTCGTAATTATTTGGATCTGCATCTATAGCGATATAAACTAAATACAGAGTTCCTTCGTTTGATTTAATTTTTCTTCCTTCAACAGCATAATCTATATCACTTTCAATACTGTCGGTTACACCTGTATGAACTTTTAAAACTCTCAAGCAATCTGATGGTAAGGTATATTGAAAAGAATATTCAACAACTGGAGCTGTACTATCTTGAGCTAATTGAACTCTTTTAGTTAAACAGTTCCAAGCATGACCTCTAAATACTCTATTTCTTACTGGTTCATATCTTTGATTACAAAGTCTAGCATTTTTACTATCGTCAGTTAATGCTGAAATAGTTGATGCACCTAATAAGTTTAAAGCTGAATTACAAATATCTACTACTGATGCCATTATATTTTCTCCACTATGATTTCTTTACAATGAAATCTGATTGCTAATTTTAATTGGTTTATTTCTTCATGATTTAATTCAGACAAAGCTTTTCTTGATAAGCTGTAGCCTTCTAAAATACATTCGCTGTAAGTATTAAATTCTTCTTTTTGTACTTGACCTAACAAGCACTCTGGTTGTGGACCATTGAAGGTACACAAATATAAAATAACTATATATTTCATTAGTATTGCCTGGAGGATTTCTCCACCAGGCAAAAATGTTATTGATTACTCAACAGCATAGATAACTTGACATTTAATAGTTCCAGTAGCTGTACCACCACCAGTAGTTACTAAAACATCAGTTTCAGCTGTTTGTTCGTATGCAACACCATCGATAGCACCATCTTCAGACATGATAACTTTTCCAGCAGTAGCAGCAGCTGTTGCTGTTATATATCTGTCTGCATCAGCACTATCTCCAACTGCAAGAGTTACTCCAGATCCTAAAGCATCATGATGAATTACTACATCATAAACTTTTGCACCTTTTGGTAATCTCGCAACTGAGATGTCTGAGCCAGAAGCTAAAGAAGAAGCTTCATAGACATCGTATTGCACTCTTAATTTACCAGACCACTCGCCACTATCAGTATTAACTACTGGATCAGCTGTGATGTTAGTAAAGTTAGTACCTTTTACACTAGCCATATTACTATCCTCCTATTATGCTTCATGACATTGCACACTAACTACTTTTTCGTCTTCAAGTCTTGTGCTTCCCATAGTCATGCAAACATAAACCTGTAAAGCATAACCTTTGTCATTTCTTTCATCTATTCTTGTCATGATGTCTTGACCTAAAGCCAATTTCATAGCATCGTTAGTGAAAGCTAAGCACTCTCTTTTGCTTGAAGCAATCGATAGTCTGTTAGATACAATAAAGTTAAAGCCTAAGAATGAATTGATTTCTCCAGAAGCTAAAGCCTTAACTGTATTAAAGTCAGAGCTTGTTACTTCTGTTGTTCCTAACAAATTCGTAATTTGTTTTGGAGAGCAAACAAAACTTCTTGGCAAACTAGGATCTACATCAGCTAAGTCTAAGATTTCTTTAGTCTGTCTTAGTTTAGCGATTGTTAATCCATCTGTACCAGCTTCTGTAATTTTCTGTGCACTTGGAAGAGCAACAGCAGTTGAGCCTGTTTCTCCAGAGTACGCAGTTCCAGTTACAGCAGCGATTATTTCATCATCCATGGCTCTTCCCATTGCCATTGCAGCAGCTAGAGCATAGTTTGATGTGGGATCAATAAGAGTTCTGATCTTATCTTGGTTATCGATTAAGTCAGCCCACTCATAGTCCACCATACTGATTCTTCTTCTTGAATGTTCTGAGTCAATTTGAGGTGTATCAGAATGCCTTGAAACTCTTTTTACAGCTGTAACTGCTCCAAGTCTTTCAAAGTAAGCATGCTTGCCCACCACATTTTCAACATCAACAACATTTCTTAACAAAGAACCTTTTTGTTGTGATAGCATTTGTACATTGTTTGAGTACTGTTGTACGAATGCCTCTGTAATAGTTGAACTCATAATAAGTTCCTCCTATGTTGGTTGATTAAAGTTAATCGATTTGATTTTCCTCGTATGAGGATCTCGTCTTTAGATTTTAAGTCTCCAATTTGACTTTTTTCTTAGAGGTCTTTTCAGGTTGTCTCTTAGAATTTTTTGTAGCCCAATCATAATATTTTTGAGCTATTGGCAGAGGATCTTTACGATCATTCTCTGGTCCAAATTCAGTTGCTAATCTTAAACACTCAAGTTTAATTTCCACATCTGAAATATCTTCTGAAGGTTCAAACTTTTCATTAGCCATTGAGCATCTCTCTTAGTTTAAGAACTTCCTCAACAGATTTTCTGTGATTTGGATGTGTCTTATTCCAATACGCAGATCCTTCTTGTGTTAGTTCAGTTATTTCTTTTTCAATATCTTTAGCAGTCATATATTGAGATCCATCTCCTTGAATGATTGGATCTTCAGATAATTTATCTGCTAATTCAGAGAAAGCTTTTATAACTGTTAAGTTATCTCCCAATCTTGATCCATCTTTTAAAATGGTATCGTTTAAGAAATCTTCTCCTAAAGAATTTACAGCTAACTTCTTTGCCTGGTCTAATCGTTTTGAATATTGAGGACCAAACTCTTTTTTAAGTTCAGCTTCAGTTCTCATTTGAGCTTGAGTTGCTTGTTCTTCTAAACTTTGAGATTGATTTTGATTTAGCTCGTTATAAAATTTAATTAAACCTTCAGCTTGCTTAGGAAGTAATCCTAATCTGTGTGCAGTTTCATTAAATGCTTTAACAGAGTTTTCGTCAACTTCTTGATCTTTAAAATTATATTTGTAGCCATCTGGTGTATCTGGTGCACCAAGTCTTTTAAATACTTCATTCCAATCCTCATCAGTTGCATGCTTATTAGGAACTGGAATTTTGTCAGCTCCAACAAGTTTTTGTGCATGAAGATAACTTTTTACAAAGTCCTCCATGTTATTAAAATTATTCAAAGATTTTTCTTCTCTAAAACTTTCTGGAATTAAATCTTTAAAATTAGTTTCAGTATTCTGTTCACTAAGAACAGTATTATTTACTTCAGCAGTTGCCTCAGTATTATTCTGAACAACAGCTGTAGTTTGTTCAGATTGCACCTCTGGTGCAGTTGTCTGATTATCCATATATATTACCTATGATTATTTTGATTTAAGCATTGCTTTAATGAACAAAGCGATTGATCTTTGTCCTTCAAGGAATGCAGTCTCATGACTGTTATCTTTTGAGAAAGTTGTCGAACTCTCATGACATCTTATAGAGATGTCGTCTAAAACTCTTTTGCCTTCATCTGATCCAAATACAAATTTGTAATCAGCTTTTAATTGTTTTAATTTTTTTTCTACTTCCTTATTGTGATCCATCTTGAACTACTTTTGCTAATGGAGCTGCATTCTTAGCCATTTCAGTTTCAGCCATTTGTTGCTGCATTTCCATTTGTTGTTGTTCTTGAGCTGCTCTTTGTTGTCTAATCTCTTGAACTTGAGCATCTGATTTAATCATTTTAGCTGGCAAACCTAATATATCGATGACCTGTTTTATAAATCCATTTTCATCTATGTAATCCATAACTGGCATTGCTTGTGCCATAGATCCAAATAACTCCAATCCTCTCATGATAGATTGTAGTTCTTGAGATCTTTGAGCTAATGCCATTGGAGATACATATTCGATATTTAATTCTTGAGATCTTAAAATTTCTGGAGCTGGTAAAAATAAACCATTTCTTAATAAGATATTAAAAATTCTAATTATCAATGGAGATAACAATTCAGACTGTAATCTTCCAAGAACAGGTCCAAGTATTCTCATTTTCTCTTCTTGTCTTTGGACTACTTCAGTTGCAGTCATATTTCTATTTTCAGAAATAACTAACTGATCAACATGAAACATTTTAACAATCGCATCTCTTCTTTGATTTTCAGAATTAAGAGTAGTTGCATTGTTTGCATTGATATTTAATGGTTCAATTCTATCTCTTGATCCAGCTCTATAATAATTAATAGATCCAGGAGACATTCTTACTGGTGCTAACATTCCATCATCTGGAATGAGTAGAGGAGGATCAATTTGTTTGGCAGCAGCCTTTAAACTATTCTCTACCATTTTATTTAAAACTTTAACATCTGGTAAAGCATTCATTCCTGGAGATCTTCCATAAACTTCTGTTGAAGCTTTTAAGTATCTTGGAATGACATAAGGATTTTCTTTGAAGCCACCAATTTTAATTATGTGTCCAGAGCCATATTCAAAATAAATAGATTGAAATGGCATATTCTTTTTATCCAACTTCTGTGGATCAAAATCATATCTTGGTCTTACAACATGAACTAACTCAACATCATCAAATGGAGTTTTTTTTATTTTGTTTGAAATTTCTTTTGAAACATTATCAATACCAAATTTATCAGCAACTGCTTGTGCTGGCATTTTAAATCTACGATAAATAGTATCAACAAATCCTTTTTTATTTTCTTGGATATAAATTTCTTTTATGTGTCTTGCAGAAAAATTAATTATATCGTCTTGATCTTCTTCGATCATTAAGCATGAAGTACCAAATGCTATTAGGTCATGGTAGCACTCAAAGATTTCTTGTTGAAAGTTAGATTTTGCAATTACATCATACATTCTTGATGTAGCATCCTCTAACCATTCTTTAGCTTCATCCAATGAATTAAGTTCGGTTTCTTTAAATCTAAGTGAAAACCACTTATTCGCTGAACTCGTCAACATGCCATGCAGAGATGCTGCCAGTAATTCAAGAGCATGGATCGCTGTTGCATCAAATATTAATGTATGTCTTTTGTCGCCTCTTGCTCGTTCTTTGGTTATCTCTGCTTTTCTAGGTAACATGTAATCAGAAACTTCTTGCCAATGGTTTTCCCAGTTGGATCGTTTCTCCATTAACCTAGACAGGTTATCTTTGAGCTGTTTTGCTAAAGACCTAAATTCTTGTGATTGCATTATCTTTTCTTAGCTTTTCTTTTTCTTTTAGCTTTATTCTTTTTGCTATTCGGAAAACCAGCTTTCATATTTTTATATGCTTTAGCTGATATAGTTGATTTTGATTTTGGTCTGGAAGTTCCAGCTTTTTTTCTTTTATTTATATTTCTGTATAAGCTCATGATTATCCTAACAATGTTTTCGATGAGAGCTCTGGTTTTGAAGTATCTCCTGTAATTGAAGATAAGACAGTTGATCTTCTGCCTCTCTTCTTTCTTTTTAAAATATCTTCATCCTGGTTCATCTCAATTGAAGTTGGAGCTGTCTTGTCAGCATTTATTAAATCAGATTTTACATCTGAATTATCCATCTGAGCTGGCACTTTTGGTTGTTCCATATCTTTGAGTTTTGTAACTTTTGCAATTTTTCTAACTGGCGAAAATCCACCCATAATATTATCCTCCTAATAAAGTTTTCTTGTTAATATTTTCATCTCCAATTTCATCTAAGCCTTTAGATGTATTTAAAATTGTAGATCTACGACCTTTACGATTTCTATTTCTTCTTCTCTCATCTTCAGCAGCTTGTCTTTCTCTTGCTTCATCTTCATAAGAAAAATCTGGCTCTGGTGGTGCTACCATCGGAGGAGGAGCTGGCATTTTTGGAGCTTTAAATATTGATCCCATTATAGTACCTCATAATTTGTATCGACAACTTGTTGTCTATTATTGTTTTTAATTTTTTGTTCTTGTAGTCCAACAGCTAAAGTTCTTAGAGCATCTGCTGCATGTGAAGACCAATCATGAACTGGTTTAATTTTATAAACTCTTTCCTTATCACTAAATTTTCTGTGATAATGTCTAAGAGCATTTATTAATTTTGAGCAGTTATCGACATCAATAAGACATCTAGGCAAAATCATTTTGACTGCATGAATACCATCTTCAATTGCCATTCTTGGAGCTACTCTAAATCTTAAACCCATTTGGTAGGCTGTTTCTCTTCTAGTTTTTCCTGTTCCAAATTCTGTCTGATCCAAATCATGTGGACCATAGTTATGCTCTATTATGTAATCCTTCTCTTTAATGACTTGAGCATAATGAGGAAAAGCCTCATTCTTATTTTCATAGTAATCAACAATATGGATTTGATGTCCAATTTGCTGAAAGAATATTATTGCAGTTTGATCATTATAACCAAGATCCCAGGCTGTATTAACTGGATAACTTGGATTTACTGGCACTCTGGTTATTTGCTTTTTGTCATCCAAAGTAGCAATAAGATCGCCATATATAGATCCTTGAATATTACCAATAAAAGAACATTCAAATTCTTGCTCATACTTTTGTGAGCCCATCACAGCTAATGCTGCATCTAATTCTTCTTTATCAACTATGCCAGTTTCGCTAGCTTTAGCTTTATATAAAAACCATTTAGGATCTGATTGAGCTTTTTGGTAGTAATCATAAAACAGATTAGCCATACCTTTTGGTGTTCCAACCAGGATCATAAAACCTTTTCTGTCAGACAGAGCTGGTGTTATTACTTCATTAATAAGAGTTGGATTAATTTGTGCAGTTTCGTCTATTATAACTCCATCAAGGTAAATACCTCTGATGCTATCTGGATTTTCAGATGACAACAGCATAATCCTTGCACCATTAATTAAATCGCATCTTAATTCTGTTTCGTTATACTTTGTACCAGGAATATCTTTTGTATATTGTTTTAAATAATCAAAAGCTATTTTCTTTGCTTGACCATAAGTAGGAGCTATATAGGCAAACCTTGGATTGTGGTTTTGACAAGTCATGGCAGCTTTAATCAAATGATTAATGCACATAACTGTTTTTCCAAATCTTCTATGACAACAGAGTAGGCTGTACCTAAACTTTTCCAACTGATTATGAATATAATCTTGTTGCTTCCTTGGTGTATAAGGTATTGTTATCTTCATTAGTGAAATGTTGGAACTTTATCAGCATGCCAATATTTCATTTTAATTTTAGCAAATACAAAATCAGCGAACTCAACAATATCCTCTTGATTGGCAAAACCATCAAAGCTTATAACTAGCTCATTGTTGTAAGTAGTGAAACTTGTTGCAGATAAGTTTTTATATTTATCTTTAATGTTATCTTTTTTTCTGTTCATCTGTTTGTGTCTGTGTTGCACCTGTAATTAATCGTATCTATATTGCGTACCAAGTTTTGAGGTGTGGTCCTTTACAGAAAAATGACTTTTGTTTTCTCCAGATTTTCGACAATCTAATGATGGACAGTCAACTACTCTAGCTTGATATACTTAAAAAATAAAAGCAATGTAGTGAATAGTAGTGAATTAATCTTTAGATCCAAACCTCATGACGCAAGACCTAAGTTTTCGCAGCCTCTGTAATAACCATCTCAGCATCGTCTGGAGTTACATCAACTACATTATCTTTATTAGATGACCAAGCTATCTCAATCTTAGTCTCTTGTTTAATCTCTTGCTTATCTCCATAAACTGGAATGAGCTTAGATGCTAACCACTTGGCTAGCTGAACTTTCTCTCTAACAATCATTATGTTTCGATTGTCAGCATGCTCAAGTTCTTCCATTGCATTTTCAATATAACTTTGTGCTCCGATCCTTCTGCTCTCCTGGATCTGATTAGAGAACTCTTTATTCTTTTGGATCTCTTTATAAATTCTGGTCAAGCCTGGCATGTCCTTATCTTTTGCTATTCTAGCAAGAGGAACACCAGTCATTAATTGTTGGCAAATCTTTTCAGATATTTGCTTTGTTATTACTAGCTCTTTGCTCATTATATTTAATTATATTCTTAGCTGATATTGCTTTTGTCTTGGCAGATAGAGGACCAGTAGAAGCTCCACCATGAACTCTACATCTTATCCTTCCATTCTTGCAAAGTATTCCTGGAGCATTGCAAGGTCTTTTGCCTTGCTTTGTTAATGTCTCACATTGCAATCTAAATTTATATCTCATCAAACTGTTTTAAATTCAAACCATGATGTTGCTGTTGGAAAAAAGAAAAAAAATTAAAAAAAGAAAAATAAAAACAGCACTTAGCAATACTGTTTTAAAAGCGATGCTTATTATTTTACAGTCGCTGGATTATTTGTCTAGTCTCTAAGATTTTATGATGTGAATTTATTTTTAAAATTATTTGAGGATAAGTAAATTAATTAAATTTTTTGGCTAATATGTCAAGACAATCTTTAATTATTTTATTTATAAGTCTATCTAATACATTATCATACATTCGTTTGATGGTTGATCTATGAATACCAAAATACTTTCCAAGTGATGTCCATTTCATTCTATTAGCCTTTAACCACATAACCTTTCGCATCAAAACTGGCTCATCTGTTATTGTTTCGTCAACCATTAAAAGCAGATCTATTGCAGTATCATAATTTTGCATTTGTTGTGGTGTTGCTCTTAATTTTAATTCTTTAGTTACATGATAACCCCAGTCCTTTGGATCATAATAAGTCTCAAGTAATTTATACATTGATGGACATCTTTTATTATTTGGTTTTGATAAATATCTCTCAGCTCTTGCAGCATCAGCTAAGATGTTGACTACATTAGATCTTACAAAAAGATATTGATCTAGCTTATGCTCTATTCTTGATGACATTTTTTAGAACCCATGGATATTTTAATTGAGTTGATTTTATTTTTGATAATTCTTCAGTTGGCAAATCTTCCAGCTGATCAAATAATTCGTATTGGTCCAGATTAGGATAGAGATAAACTTTATTTTCTTCAGGCGAATTAATTTCTTTTAGATGACTGTTTAAAACTCTCCATCCATAATTAGAATATTTTTTAAATCCAATACTTTCTAAAAACTTTTTATGTGCTGGCATATCAAAAGAAATATATTGCTTTTGTGTTATTGAAATTAATGGCAGCTCCAGGTGTTTAATTTTAGATAGATCTATTAGATGCTGCTGAACTTCATCTTTTGTTAATTGGAATTGACCAGCAATATTTACAATACGAATAAAAGCTTCATGTTTTTTTACATTATAGTTGGAACAGCAATAGTGATAAATTCTGAATTGAATATCAGATAAAGGTAAAGTGTTTATGTTTGGATCAGTTAGATAAAATTTTGACATATTTTTCTTTGTTTAAAATTGTTTCGTTGCGTTTATCTTTTTCATTAATTCTTTTAAGAATGTATTTTTTGGATCTACAACTTGGACCATGTTCCAATACTTTATGCTCCAGGTAATGTTGCCAATTGGTTAAACTGATATGTTTTAGAAGACCTGTTTTTGGATAGATTAATCGAACAGAGACTCTCTCTAAATCGCTATCATCAGCTCTTCCTACTGTTGTGTAGTAAATTTCAAAATAAGGTATTTTTAAAGCTTGTGAGATCTCAAAATAGACCTGTTTTGTGTAAAAAGGCTTAGTTTTGTAGGTATCATTAGGATTAAAAATAGTATCTGCAATAAATAAGGCTTTTCCACAGCCTGGACATTGAGCAATTTTATCAATATCCGAATATGCTATTCCAGAATGTAAGGATCTATGCCATTTTGAGTATGGTGTCTTTAAAACCTTACGATATATCTCATTTCTAGCCATTTAAAGCCTAATAGATTTTCCAGATTATTTGTCAAGAACTATTGCCAAAATTGGCAAGATCGTATAGGAAGTCGTTATATTTTATTATGAAGTCGTTTTATTATATAAAGTCGTTAAATTATATCATGAGCCAAAAAGCTTACAAAAAACATTTAAAGATAACTTGGTCTAAACCTTACGAAAAAAGTAGTGAAGGTGCAATAACATCAGTTGTAGAAGATATTAAAGTTACTTTTATAAAAGGTGGCACACTTTTAATGCCTCAAGAAGATGTCGAAGTTCTAACATCTTTTAGATACGATCATAATGGAAAATCAAAGACAGCGATAAGAAAAGTTTATGGAGATGAAGTTTCTGTCTATCAAAAAATGGTTAAAGATTATGGATCTAACGAAAGAGAAATGTTCATGAAAAAATTTGCACATGCAAAAGCAAAATTTAATTATGAATATGGAGAAATTTTTAAAAGAGCATCATCAAATAGATTTTTTGACGAAATTTATAATCAAGGAATGAACCCAGAAAAATTTAAAAAGCAAACTAATGTTGATGGATCAGTTTTATTTAGAGAGATAAAAGGCGATAGAAAATTATCTTTAGATAAAGCTATCGAATATGCAAAACAATTAAAATGTGATCCAGTAGATTTATTGTTTGAAAAACAAATGTGTAGTCTCTGGGGACAAGTTGATTTATTTGGAATGAATACTTTGGATGAAGATTATTTCCCAGGTCAAATCATGCCTAACAAAGAAGAAATGGTTGAATGTCCAAGAGATATTTTTAGAGCTGGAATAACTGCAATTAGAATAAACTCTATTGGTTCTCACTTACATGGTCATTACGCATATTATTATAAAAAAGATGTTGCTGATAATTCTTTAAACGACAGACTTTGTGTTGTTGGAACTGTGCATGATGATTTTGAACAATATGGATTAAATACTCATAGATATTGGTTTGGAATTTTTAAAGTAGAGAAAGGAGTTCAAAAATTAATTAATCCAGAACCAGAAGCTGAAAAAAAAGTTTTAATAACTGGTCCATTTGATTTTGTTGCACCTGTAGCTGCTGTTGTAAGACCTTCTGCAATGAAAAGAGATTATGATTATTATGAAAGTATGAATGCAGCAAAAGAATTATTTGTTCATCAAGCTAAATTACAAGAAATGAATTTTAAATTAAGTCAAATGCTTAGAGAACAAAAATATAAAGAAGAAATTAAAAGCGATTATTTTCAAAAAGAAAAATCTAAAATTGAACAGCAAGCAATTAAAGAAATGGAAAATAAATTATTAAAATACATACAAGATATTAAAAAAGAGAATGATAAAATTCCAGAACATTTAAAAAAGAAATTAGCATGAGTAGAAAACCAAAAGATAAACATGTTGTAAATATTAGTTATGTTTATGATGTAAAAACTCTTTTAAGTTATGTTAAAAAAAATCCAGCAGCTCAATTAAATAAAGCTCAAGTACAAATATTATTTCCAGAGTTCACTTCAAATTTTATTAAACATAGAACTTCAAACAGATGTAAAAAAGATCCAATGCCTCATGGTAGAGTAGGATCAAAACCTTTTTTTATTTACAATCAAATTTTTGCTTACAAACAAAAAATTTTTAATGCACCAATAGATTTATTCCAAGACAGATACGAACAAGAGTATCAAGAAGAACAAAAAAGTAATAAAAGTAAAAAAGGTAAAAAAGGTAATATTGTCAATTTTGGCAACTAGCTTTGAAACTTTTGGCAAGGATCTCTATATGAGGATCTATGCTATTAAAACAAAAAGTTTTGGAAGATCCTTTAAAGGAAAATGTACTTCCACAGTTTGCTCAAAAACTAAATATTAATCATTACTCATCAACTCAGTTTTCAATTCCAGACAGCAGCTGGCTTTTCAAATATGTTGTTTTAACTCAAGAACAAAGAAGAGCTCTGTTTGAAAGTAACTCTGCTATGGAATGTGGCAAGAGAGTAGGAGATGCTCTTCAAAGAATTTATGCTGAAACAATTTGGAAGTTAAGTCCTTTAACTAAAAAAATTGCACCAAGTAAAAATGAAAAAATTTCATACGATAATGCTCTCCAGGAGCAAGTAGAATTATTTAAAGAATATGAACCAGTAGATGATAAAGATGCTGATAAAAAAATTCAGTATTTGGAGGAGCTTCCAAATATTATTCGTCATGCAAATGATGGTCTTACAAAGTTAGGTGTAGCAGATTTTTCTGTTACTTGTGAACGACAAATATCAATACCAAATGATAGTGGAGAAGAGTTCCTTTCATACTTGTCCTTTCCTCTTCTTCCTATCGTTGGTCGTATTGATTTTGATTTTGGTTCAAAAAATGTGATCGGTGCAAATCCGACAGAGGTTTCGCTTTCCTCTGCCTTTCCACATAAAATAATTGAACTGAAAACCAAGTATTCAAAACTTGGCAAAGTAAAGAAAGATGGTTCGAGGTCTTTTAGTCGTGTTTCGCCTCCAGCTACACCTAGCTTTAATCATTTAGTACAATGTGCAGTTTATGCAGCACACTATGCTTTTAAAGTTCCTGTTTATTTATTGTATGCAACAGATGGTGGTTACACTATTTTTGATAGTGTCAATTGCAAACATCTAACTGTTGAAGGCATGCAAAAAAATCTTCAGATCATGAATAGAACTTTCATGAGAAGAGAAAAAATCCTGGCACAATTTCAAGATCTAACAAGAGAAGAAATTATTGAAAATGCAGTTGCTATGATTGATCCAAATTTTGATCATCCTTATGCCTGGAATGGATTGCCTGAAGAATTATTAAATCAAGCTAAAGAAATGTGGAAGGTCGGATAATGCCTTACGATAATTTTTTCAAAGATTTTTATAGACAGCATAAAGCTTGTCAAAAGAGAAGAGCAGCTCTTATTCAAATTATCAAAACTGTCTCAATAGCTTTAACAATAGGAGTAATAACAATATGGCTAATATAGATAAGCTGGTCCAGGCTAATAACGAATTTAAGAAGTCGTTAAATGGACAAACAATATCAATACATGGCAAGAATTATGCAACAGTTGCATTAAGAGTAGCTATTGCAAGAAGAGTTCTTGGAACATCATTAGATATTGTAACTAAAATAATTCACATTGATGCAGATAAAGTGGTCATGCAAGCAGACATTTATGTTGATGGCAAGCATGTATCAACTGGTCATTCTGAAGAGAATAGAAAAGCCTCAAGAATAAATCAAACAAGTGCATTGGAAAATAGCGAAACATCTGCTGTTGGAAGAGCTCTTGCTTTTTGTGCATTTATTTCTGATGGAATTGCATCAGCTGAAGAAGTTTCTACTGCAATAGAGCAGCAAGACAAAAAGATCCAAACTGCAATAGCTGAATTAAATGCTGTTTCACACAAAGGATCTTATCAAGAGTGGATCTCCAAAAATAAAAACTTTTTGAGTGAACTGAAATCTAAAAATCCGATCACTTATCAAGGTTTCATGGAGCAATTCACAGCAACTAAAACCAATCTGATTAACAAAGGAGTTATTTAATATGTCAGATCAATTACAAGCAAAAGAAAGACCAGATCTTGGAGCTGCGTTTATTTCTACAAACAAAAAATCTCCAAGTTCTTACGACATGTCAGGCACAATAGTTGTCGATGGAGTGAAGCACAGATTTGGTGCTTATAAACAAAAAGCTTCTGGCAAAGGTAAGATGGCAGAAGGAACTGAGTTCTATACTTTTTACAGAGTGGAAAGACTTGAAGATGATGGAGCAACAGCTGCTGATACTTCATTCAATCCATCGGAGTTAGAAGCTTAATGAACCCAGACAAATTCAAATCTGTAGCTATCAACATTAAGACTTACCAAATGTTGGAACAGCTTTCACAGAAAAAGTTTGAGTTGCCGATCTCAATGTCAAAGACAGTTGAGTTCTTCATCCAAAAAGCACATGAGGATTTCGTATCTAATGCAAAGAAAAAATCTCAATAAAAGATTAGAGCAATTAGAACAATCCAGACAAGAGGATTATGGATCATTCAATCGCAATATGAAAAAAATTGCAGCTGCTTGGTCCATCCTCTTGGATGAATATTTAGTTAAAGATATTCCAGGATGGATCATTCCTCTTTTGTACGCACAAGCAAAATTAATTAGAGCAACACACAAGTTCAAAGAAGATACTTACGATGATGCTTTAGCATATTTGGTCCAAGCACATGACATGCACAAAGAAAAATCAGAAGAGATTAATACCGATGAGTTACTTGGAGTGGAAACTAAACCAAGAGCTAAATCATCGGATAACTTTTGAAAAAGATGCTGAATTTAGAAATGAATATAAGGAGTATTTAAAAAATGAGTACCGATCAAAAGAAAAAATCAAAAATTTACAAAAGTAATATTATCCATTTTCCTAACTGTGAAAAAAACAGACAGCTTGATGAACATGAACAGCTAATTGCAAATCTTGCATTTTCTATTCAACAAAAAATGGAGTGCAGCAATTTCGACAAGATGGAATTGATTAGTGAAGAGATCAGAATGTTATTGAATTATGGCGAAACAATAAAGTTCGCACCAGACATATCAGCAAGGATTATTTCAGTTCTTGCTAAACAATACTTAACAAACTCACTTATGGAGGATTTAATATGAGTAAAAAAAGAAAAAGCTATTGCTCCATGTCTAAAGAGCAATTCCTAAATCCAGCTACTGGAGCTTTTAAAAGATTAGACAATACAGCTTGGTACATAAAGAAGAGAAATGACAAGCCTTGTTATTTCTTAAACATGAATACCAAGTTCCAACAAATGCCTGATGCTTGCTTTGAAGCAACAGCAGCAGCATCTCCAGCGATTGATGTTGAAATTATCAAAAAAGATATAGCAAAATTTATGGAGGTTAAAGATGTCCAGAGTTAAGACTGATGAAACCAAACATTTTGCTCAGATGCTTGGAGCTAACATTAAATTTTTGAGATTGAACCAACCACAGTTTATGCCTCAGAAAGTTCCAGCAGCTCATCTTGGTATTACATATCAACAGCTTGAAAAATATGAGAATGGAAAAAATTTACCATGTGCTTTTAGAATAAAGCAACTGGCAGATTTTTATAAAGTTACACCAAATGACATTCTTAATCCTAGCTACATTCATGAAAATACAAAAAACTATGAAGTATTAGACAGAGGATTTGATGCAGAGGAGGTTAGTCATGGCGATATATAAAGCCGAAAAAGTTTTCATAGATATTGAAAAGCAAGATTATCAAGATGCTGATTGTAAATACATGGTCAGCTTTTGGCATCAACCAAAGGATCTTGAGAGCAGAGAGCTCATATCAGTTTGCTTAACCAATCAAATGCCATTGGTCCAATCTCTAAACAACAAAGGCAATGTTGTTGAAAGCATAACTAAACAACATGAGTTGGAAATACCTAATGGCTAAAATTATTAAAACAACAACAGGAGAAGCAGCTTTCGTTCTTGAAGAAGTTTTTGAAACAGAGGCAAAAGCAACTGAAGGAACAGAGCCTCTTCTCCAGGAGGTTAAAGAATTGAATATTAAAATTGAAAATACAAAATGGAAGAAACAAGATGAATAAAGTTCCTTATAATTTACCTACTGATAGTAAAGTTCAGAGACTTAAAAGAAGATACCAAGGTCTATCAAGAGTAGCAGCTGCAATTAATGATCTATATATTTATGGAGTATATCCATCTAACTTTCCAAATTTATCATCAGTATTGGAACAAGCTAAAGATCATTGCAAACAGATAATAAAAGAAACAAAAGCAGAAATAGCTTTTATTGAAAATCCTAATGGAATGTATGACTTAGTTATGGATGAAGTTTTGGAGGATGCTGATGCAGACAAAAGCAATCAAGAACAAAATTAAAGAAAAAATAGTCTTAGATAAAACTAATCAAAATATAATTGCTGCTTTAAATGCAAAGATAGAAAAGCTGGAAACAGAATTATCTGAAATTAAAAATATAGAAAAGCAACATGCCTATATGAATGGTTTGATGCACAAAGAAATAGATAAATATAAACAAGAAATATTTACTTTAAAAAAAGAGAACTCAATATTTAAGGAAAATTTACAAGCAGAATTGTTGCGAAAGTAGAAGTGATGCCAATAGCTTTTATAATGTTGCTAATACTTACTTCTATTATTATAAATTATCTATGAGTAAAAAGAAAAATGACAAAGACAATGGAATATGGATGCTTGTCTTATCTGCGTTTGTAATCGCTTTACTTGGTGTATTAAGAGGAGCTGGAGTTTTTTAAGAAAAAAATTCTTTCTGAGAGCCACAGAGACTGCGATCTTGCAGCCTCCATGACCTTACATACCTATTAATTATTTACTACTTTACTGAAAATATTAGATTTGTTTGCAGCAGCTTTTGCTTCAGCTAATGCTTTTCTTTCTTCAGCTGTACCTCTGATCTCTTTGTTACCATACACATCTGATGAAGTATCAAATTTAGTATGACCAATTAATCTCTTAACTCTATTTCTATCAAGTAAAGGATTTGAGTTCATAGCAGCTATTAGGTGTGATCCAAATCTATGCCTAAAAATTTTAGTTGGATAACCTTTAAGTGGAGATGAAATAATTTTAACATGACCACCTCTTTTATATTCAATATTTGCTAGACCATGTTTGGCATAAGTTTTCCAAATTTGATCATAGATATATTGATAACTTAATGGACCATTATTTTTGCCAGCCAATAAATAAATATTATCTGGCTTATATTCCAATCTGTAATACATCCACATTTCTAAAAATTTCATAGCATCATCATCTATTTCAATAGATCTTTTGCTACCTCTGTTTTTAGTTTTATTTCTCCATTTGTGATTTCTCCAAGTACCTTGGATGTGCAACAATCTAGTATCAAGATCAACAGCATCTTTTCTAATACCAGATAATTCCGAAGCTCTTAATCCGAAGAAAAATAACATACAAAATATAGCAAATGTATTAGTTGCATTATGATCTTTAGCTTTCATGCCTTGATAAAGATCTTGCATTATTTCAGAGACTTTATCCTCATCAAGAATATTTATATCTACTTCTTTTCTATAAATGAGATCGTCATCCTCTGGAATTACAGCTAAATGATCTGTAATTTTATATGTAAGCATACTAAGATTTGGCTTTAAATTAACTGCATTAGCTCTTCTTAGAAAATGCTTAATATCTTTTACAGAATTACGCATTGTCTTAAAAGTGATGCCAGCCTCTTTACAGTTATCCAGGTATTGCTCCATATCAGTTATGCCAAAATCAGAAAGCAGCACATTTGGGTTCATGTATTTGGAGATCCTCAAACGATATTCTGTGTCATATCTTTGGAGAGAGTGTTTATCAATTCTACCTTCTTCAGAATGGAGACTTAACTTCCAAGCAGCAAATTCTTTAAATGCGTTATTGAAGGTTATAGTTCCACCAGGATTGGCAGAAATCATTTCTTTAGCTATCATATTGTGCATAGCTTCTTCAGCTTTTTTTCTATCCGAAAATGGAGCAGCTGAAACAGTTTTTCGATCAGATGTTCTCTGGATGATAAACTTACCATTTTTCGGAGTTACTCTATATGTAGTCATATTTATCTAGTAACTAGATGAGCTTATTCTGCAATAGTAATTTCCTCTAATATAACAACCACAGTTATTATTCACTATGAGAGATAGTGAATTATAGTGAATGAAAATTAGGAACAAACTATTCTCCGATATTGTATGAGAGAATAAGAACATTTAGCTTTAGTTTCCTTTCGTTTTAGTTTTACAACTGGAAAGAGAACACAAGCTTAGGAATTTCAGATTTTAACAGTCAACTGCTCTACCAACTGAGCTACCGAGGAATGACTTGTAAAACAAAAGTTTTTTACAACACCTTAGAGTAACTGTAAATCAAATAGTGAAAAAAAATTCACTAAACTAAAATTCTCTACTTCCAGTCAACTACTCTTATAGCATAGTTAGGATTATCTCATAGCTGAAATTCACTACAATTTAGAGTCGTTTTTTTAAAGGTAGGATATTTTTAGGTAGGATTTTTGTCGAAGTGATTTGTTTTATTTCTTTTTCTTTTTCTTAAAAGCTGATTTCTTTTTGTGAGAATAAGCTTTTGATTTCTTTTTTTTGTACATTTTTTTTGCTCCTATAATAATCAGTCATGCAGTCTTTCTCTGGTTCTTTACCTACAACTTGTATTCTACAAAACCTAAAATATTCTGGATATGAGACTACGAATGTTTCAGTTTTAGAACCACAATAGTTACAAGTTACCTCAACTTGAGATCCTGTTTTTCTTCGCATGTATGATTAGTTGTTTTTAGTTAGTTAGCATTTCCATCTGCGTCTAGCTTGTCTTAGTCTTGAGTTAGGATTTTTAGCAGCTTTTGGAAATCTCTTCATTTGACCAGCTGATCTGGCACAATAAGACTTTCTTCTTTTAGCAGCCTTAGATCCTTTTTTAACTTTGCCAGTTACAGCTGTTTTTAATTTTGAACCTGGATTATCTCTTCTATATTTCTTCACACCAGCTCTAGTCATTCCAGCACCACTCTTTGTGGATCTGTAATATTTTCTAGTTCTTGGTGGTTGTTTATCTCTTTTTCTAGGCATTTTACTCTGCTGGAGATTTAACTGTACTGTTTATGTAATTATAAACTCTTCCTATTTGTTTATCAATTTGGACCAGTTCTCCATTCATCATTCTGGTAAATTCTTTAAGTTCAACAATTGAGATTAAAACCCATCCAGATAAACCAGCTAATATAAATCCAGTTATTCCAATTAAAGTTTTAATATCTATCTTCATGTCTCTGCCTTTTTGCCTTTGTTTTTTCCTTTTTTAATTATGTAATCTTGTGTGCCATTAGCTCCAATATTGACTTCCTTTTTTAAAGTTCTTTGAAGCTCTAATTCTTTTTGTCTCTTAGCTAACTGTTCAGCAAAAGAGATTAACGATTTAACATCTCTCATAAACCTTTCTGCCTCTTCTCATGTTTGTTAGGTCGCTTCTTATGTTTTCTTAATTTTGGTTTTTTTTCTCTTGGTACAAAGTGTGTGAACTTCTGCTTTGCCATTACTTTCTTTTAATTAATTCAGTTCCTTTAATTCCATAGATTGCACCAACAACAGATACGAATAATATCTGAAACCACATTGGCAGCTCATTGAAGTATTGAAAAAATAGATCTAACTTTGTCTTAATATTTGGATCGTTGCTAAAGACACTCCACACCAATAAAAGAATAGGAAGAGATACAAGAATAAGTACAAATTCATCCTTCCAACCTTTATCATTAGACGCAATAATTTCCTTTTTATATTCCAGTTCTCCATTAGCTAATTTTTCTGCATGTCTGCTCTCAGCATCTGCCATGAGCATTTTTGTTTTTTGTCTTTGTTTGTAGATATGGCTGCCAGCCTGGACAGCTAATTTAATTGCACTAAACCACATTAGTATAACCAACAGTTAGGTCTGGCATCAAAGCCAAGATCGTTATTTAATAAATCGATATGAATAAAAGTTTTAGCAATTCCTAATCCAGAAACTTTGTTAGCAAAGTAGGAGAGGAGCTGCTTTCTATGTTGAGAATTAGATACATGTAGGTCCACAGCATAAGCAGTCGTATGTGGTCCATTAAGACCTGTAGAAGATACCTTGCTGTTATGATCGGCACATCTATAGGCTGAAGTAATAACCAATGGTCCTAGAGCTTCTCTGGCTTTCTGTAATAGATCTATTAGATCAGCTGCTATTTCTAATCTGTTGCAACAGCTACATCTAAACTCATCTGGTTTAAAGTTACACCAATCCTCTTTCCAGTCGCCTGGATTTCTTATTATTTTAGACATGATTATTTGAATTGAAAAAATCCGATAATAGCTGCTGCTATAGTTCCTAAGAATACAAGAACTCTAACAATACCTTTACCAGTTGATACTTCTTCTCTTAATGATTTAACTTCTTTTTGAAGGTCTTTAATACTGTCTCTTATTTGCTCCATTCTCTCAGCACAAAGCTTCTCATGTGAAGATAGTCTTATACCTACACTTTGTTGAACTAACGATGTTGCTGATTTTTTTTTAGGCATATTAATATTGCAGAGCAACTCCTCTAATTCTAGCTTCTTTAGTTCCACTAGCTTGGTTAGCAAAACTTATTTTATATTTTAATTGTGTTCCAGCAGTTACAGCTAAATCATTTACTTTTGCCATTTTAATACCTGTAGAAAAATCTGGTAAAGCAGTAAGTGTGGCAGTTGAATAATTAGAACCACCATCTGCTGATAACTGTAAAACTATATCTGTGTTTAATGCGTTAGTACCAGCATTATCTTGGTAAGTAATAATAGCACCCATTTCAGATACACTTGATGGTGCAGTTATTGTTGTGCCTGTGAAGTTTCCTGTTGTATTTACTGACGATAATGAAGCTAAACCTGTAATACTTAAATTATTGTACATATAAGTTGCCGCACCGCTATAATGAAATTGTCTTATCCATAAGTGACTTGCTTTCTGAGTATTATTTGCAAAATTATTACTTCCTGTTGATGAATGGCTATAAGACGAACCATTAGAAATTCCACCATCTCCACTTTTTAAACGACAACCACCTAAAGACCAAACATCATCAAATGCAGTAATACCACTATCAGAGTTAGCACCTTCCATTATAGTCCACCAATAATTCCCAGCTCCAGTTCTCCAAGTTAAACCGAAATCTCTAACTGCAAGACCAGAACCATTCATAGCTGAAGTATTTAATTTAATTCCTATTGCATGAAAATAATAGCTTGATGGTGTGTGTCCAACATTGTTATTAACTTGCCAATCTGTATTATTATTATTATTAGCAAAAATATTTGCACCTTTTGTACCCCAAGAACCTGATAAACTTGTATTGTCAGATAAAGACCAATTTGTAAATTCGTATATATTGTGTGTGCTATTGTTTATTTGTCTGCCTTGAATACTATCAACATAAGTTGTGTAATTTGAACTGTCTATTGTTAGTGATTGGTCAGATAAACTTGCTGAACTAACATACTCATTATTATCTCTTAAAACATTAGAAGTCGTATCAATACCTGTATTATCTTGAAATACATCAACTGATTGTGAATTGGTATTGTAAGAACTTCTGTTTGCATCACTAGCTTGTCTTAAAGCAAGTGTAGAAATATCATTAACAATTTTGTTATCGTCAAATGTACTTGCATATTGTTGAACACTTGATTGACTTAATCTTGCGTCTGCAAAAGTACCACTTGTAATTTTACTAGCATCAATGTTTGGAATATCATCTGCTGTAAATCCACCAGATATAATATTTGCTAAATCTCTTGCTTTTGTCATAATATTACCTCGCTGTTGCTGGGTTATCTCCCACTAAAGGTTCTTCGGCAAATGCTATGTAGATGTATGTTGCACCAGAAGTATTTGAACCTGCACTACTTGTTCTACATTTAAAACCATTTGATAATAAATCTATACCATTTGTATCTCCTTCTACATTAGTAGCATTAGGATATAAGTTAGCGTCTGTTTGATTTCCTGTTTCTCTTTTATTATCTTTCATCATCCAAGACTCTCCATCTGCACTACTTTGTTTTTGAATAACAAATGCAGGCTTAAATCCTGTATAAATAAATGTTCCATCAGTAGAACCATTACCAGTATAAGAACCAAACTTGCTGAAGCCTTTTTTTTCTGCAAAACAATAAGCAATCATATTTTCCCCAGATGTATTTACATCACCATCTGTTCCAATGTTAAAAAAACTTGATGTTGGTGCTGTACTATTCCAAAATCCAGGATAATTATGTCTAGCACCTTGAGTTAATTGTAAATAAATATATGAAGTTTCTGGTGTTGAACTTAATTTGTGATGATAAACTTGCCAAGTAGTTAGTGATGAACTTCTATTTTTAACAATAATCATTTTTGGTGTTTCACCTAAACCATGACCTACTGTAAGAGCTGAACCTGTACCTGTCCAAGACACAATACTAAATCCACTTGTTGTATTAGCACTAACAGTTGAGGTTATGCTTCCATCAGTATTTGATACACCTGTTCCATTTGCTTTCCAGTTCCATGATGCGAAAGTATTACCAGACGAATTAAACCCATTATTTGCACCTAAACTAAATCCATCAGAATCAAATGATGTAACACCAGTTGTTACACCAGTATCTTCAGCAGAATTTGCATTAGTATAAAGATTTCCACCTGTTCCTCTAATTACATCAGTTAAAACATGACTTTCGGCAGAACTTCTTGATTTTATCCAAACCAAATCTGGTTGAAAATTAACTCCTGTAATAGATTGAGTAGAATAATTACCTGTATAAAGAACAGTATTAAAATAATCCGAAGGTTTTTTAATTGTAGTGTATGCCATTATAAATTTAATCCTTTGGTTGATAAAGCAGTATAACCTGTTGGAACATCATATTCAAATATTCCTAT
>Ga0208547_1000151_pt1 | contig 35784 bp, 39 predicted proteins | sample DEB08_DNA_5_FD_185501 | JGI IMG/M metagenome (GOLD analysis project Ga0208547, IMG submission 185501) | Aqueous microbial communities from the Delaware River and Bay under freshwater to marine salinity gradient to study organic matter... | ecosystem: Environmental > Aquatic > Marine > Coastal ...
CAACTCTGATACAGAGTGTTTTCTTCTTTCCTTGAGGCAACCCCAATACGAGTAAGTGTCTCTCGTATCTTGAGAAAGTCATCAGGGTCACCAAGCGATACTTCCAGCATATCGGCTGGAGTCCATTTCATAATTTCTTCGTCGTTATTCACCATGTATTTCTATTTATACTTTTTACTTCCTTGAGGAGTCATGGCACGAACAACGTATTCAATTTGTTCCTTGGTAAGAAGTGAAATTGCATCTCTTGCTTTTACAGCAGAGTAACCATATCGCTTCATGAAACACTTCACGGTATTGTCATCAGCAATACCTTTGGCAAACTTTGAAAACCTCTTTCGGGGCTTGATTGCATTCTTCAAAAAGTCATACTGCATCTTCGGTGGCAAGTGATGATGTTGGTTCATCTCATTGGCAAAGAAAACAGTATCCATGAAGTTCGAAAGAGAACGGTTTACCAAAAAGGATGAGTAAGACTTTGATGGCGAGTCAGGATCAAGTTCATCTTCAAGTGCATTGAATCCATCGAAGATACTCTTCTTGCTTGCTGAGTTGATGCTGTTTACAAATTCAAATGGATTCATTTCCACTTCACCTTTGTCATCAATTCAGTCAGACATGCCATCAGATTGATTTCCTTGTCTGCAACAAAGGCAGACTGGTAACCATACTTGGCAAGGATTAGAACTGCTTCAGGAATGCTGGTGGGTGTCATATACTCATACATTGTATCATAGATGCCGCGAAAGGTAACTGTCCCATCAAGGTCACTATTAGAGGCAACCCACTTACGAGCACCACCAAAGTCCTTGTCTCGTAGCATACTCATAATCTTCTGAATGCTTTCATCCGAGACACTCAGGAGAACATCAGAGGTCAGTTCACCAGATGTGCTGTGACGTTGACACTCATTCAAGACACGACGCCAGTCCGGGGCGTGTTTCATAATCAACTCCACAAGTAACTTGGTGTTATACTTCACTCCCTCGTTCTTGAGGATGTCTTCAAGACGATGCATGAAGGCAGCGCATAGTTTTTGCAATTCACTTTTTTTGAAATTGAAATTGAAACCAGAACACCGGGAGTGTAGTGGTTCAATGATTCTGTTTTTGAAATTGCAAGTCAGGATGAATCGACAATTTGCACTAAACTCTTCAATGAATGCTCGGAGTGCTGGCTGAGTCGAGTTTGCATTCAGGTAATCTGCTTCATCCAGAATCACGACACGATAACCACCAGACAAGGACATACTTGAAGCGAATGATTTGATCTTGTTGCGGAGCGTATCAATACCACTCTCTTCAGAGCAGTTCACCAGAAGGTAATCAAGGTTCAACTCATTACAGAGTGCCTTGGCGACAGTAGTCTTCCCAAGACCAGCAGTCCCAGAGAAGAGCATATTCGGAAGTTCACCTGAACTAACAAACCCCTTGAAGGTGTTCAGGATATCGGCGGGAAGAATGATGTCTTCAATGATTTGTGGGCGGTACTTTTCGACCCAGAGGAATTCTTTCATATTGTAGTATTATATCAAAAAGGTTGGTGGCTAGTCAAGAGACTAGTAAGGCTACCACCATCACCATCCCATATCAGTCAGCACCTTCAGCGGTGACTTCTTCTCCTTGTTTTGCTTGCTCCTCTACCTCTTCTTCAGTGGTTGCTTCAGTCTTTGGAGCATTCTCCTCCAAAAATGCTTGCAGACGTTCACCAAGGGTTCCTACGTTTTTCAACTCATTGAGTTCAAATGCACCACGGCGGGATGCTGCTTTAAGAACTTCAACGGTGAAAGCAATATCACTCAAAGAGATACTTGCCTTTTGGTCCTTTGGTTCCCATCCATCCTTTACGGTGGATGCCCCTTCTTTCACTTGTTCTGTTTCTTTATCCATATCTTTAGTCATTGAATGTTGCGGATTTTTCAATTGCCACAAAGTAGTCTACCTTGCAGTCTGTCTTGTTGTCCCACTTACTTATGAACTTCTTGGAGATGCTCACTTCGTAATCAGCAGGAACCATTTTCAAATTTGAAATTGAAAAATGGATATCAAAAACCTTGTCGGTTTCATGATCCAATTTGTTCGAAGATTGACGCATACCATCATTCTCATCAAATGCAGCAAGGACAGTCTTACCCTTACCAGTTGATTGAATTCGAATTTTGGCAAGTTTGTAGACAGATGCCATGCTCAAGACATTCGCCAGAAGCTCTTGCGTAATGGTCACAACCACATCAGAACTTGGAAGCGAAACCTGTTTGTCGGGATAAGACAAGACACTTGGTTCTGAGTATGGATAGACTGTCTCATTATCCGAGACACTCATCACCACACTGTTATCCTTGAAGTTCAAATCAGGTTCACCATACTGACGTTCCAACTGAGAATAAACGGCAAGGAATTCGTTCAACTTGAAGATTCCAAATCGTTGTGGGAAGTTCTCCTCAACAGTGGCATTGGCAAGGAGAGTCTTTTGTTCATTGATAGTCTGAAGAGTTGAACCAGCATCCACCACAAGGTTATCATTGATGCTGGCGAAGTTCTTCAGAACTGTTAGTGTGTTAGGGCTTAGTTTCATAAATTAAGTGTCAATTGATTATCATCAATTATATCAGAATTGCAGGTTTTGTCAAGTTCAAGCATGAAGAGCAAACAGGAAGCTGCATGAGCCGCGTGATGGTATCCAGACTCAGGATCGTTCTCTTCGTTTCTCTGTAGTGCCCACATATGTCTTTGTGCAGCAGCAAAGTATCGACTCCATGCACTATTCAGTTTCTTCCAGTTACCGGGGGAATACTTCTTAGCACCAAAAGTCAAAACCTTGACAGTTTCTTCAAGGGCATGAGGGGGAATCAAAGAGTAGTCAGGCTTCTCTGAATCATACTTCATACCTTCTTGGTATTCCTCAAGTTCATCCTGATACCCATCATCATCACGAACAAATTGTGTGATGTTCGTGATGATTTGGTTCTCTTGTTCTTTGGTCATGGTGAAAAAAAGGGAGGGAGGATTTCTCCCCCCTCCCAATCACGATTAGCGGGATGCCTGATCAACACCGAACGGTGCCAGCATATCGCGGTAGCCACGGGTCATACCCAAGGCGTAACGAGTCACGCTATGACCCTTGGAGTTAGTGCGCTTGTTAGCATACACATCGACAATCGCCTTCTTCTCAGAGAGATAGGAACGCAAATCGGAAACCGTAGCGGAAGGATTTGCAATCTTCAACTGAGTCTTGATCTCCCCGGCAGTGAATTGCTTGCCAGTGGAGAGGTGGTTGAAGAGGCGCTCGATGTTAGTGGTGGACTTGCTCATACTTTACTATACTTTCTTTTTTTTTGTTCTTGTTTGTTAGATTCGATACAACAGGTATCGAAAGTGTTAGAGATTTTCATCAACGAAGTAGAAGTTTGCAGAAGGGACTTCATCACCCAGCTTGTCGTAAAGGTCATTGAAGGAATCCTTGGTATCATTGTCAAAGCGACGGATGCAGAATTCAATCGACTTCTTCTCATCTTGGAAAATGGAATAGGTCTGAACAATGTGACAGAGACGACGGGTTGAGATAAACTCTTCAACTCCTCCATCCTCAAAGGTCTTGCGAATCACTTCGCTCCATGCAGTGAGTTTGTCGGCAAACTTCTCGACCAGACACTCAAACTTCTCCATGTGCTTTTTGACAATCTTGGTTTCAACAGCACGGGAAGGATAAGGCTGTTCAAGAGTTGCAGGGAATCGCTCAAGGAAAGCATCATCGATGATACCAGCAGCACTGTAGCGACCATCATCAGAACCGCGTCCCTTGGTGTTAGCAGTAGCGACAACAGTGAAACCAGCTGCGGGAGAAACAACCTCACCAGTCTTCTTGACCAGCACTGGCTTGCCTTCCAGAACACCTTGGAGACACATAATCTTGTTGGTGCCTCGATCAATCTCATCAATGAGAAGAACAGCACCAGATTCCATTGCCTTGAGAACCGGACCTTTCTGAAAAACAGTCTCTCCATTGATGAGACGAAACCCGCCAATCAGGTCATCCTCATCAGTCTCAGGGGAAATCTGGACACGAACATACTCACGCCCCAATTGAGCACAAGCCTGTTCGACCATGAAGGTCTTGCCGTTACCAGAGAGACCAGCGATGTAGAACGGAAAGAACTGTTTGCTCTCAAGTGCAGTCTTGAGATCCTTGAAGTGTCCCCAAGGGACAAATGTGTCGTCCTTGGAGGGAACGAAAACAGAATCGTTGCACACAGACGAAACACTCGCAGCAAGAGCCATCGATGTTGGAGCCTCTTGAACCGGAGCCGGGGAGGTCTCAGTCTTGCGCTTTGCCCTTGGTGCAGCTTTCCGCTTCACGGCAACCTTTTGTTTGCGAGTCTCACCGAAAGAGTAGACTCCACGCGAAACCTTGTTCATCTTGCGAATCAAGGCACCAGCAACAGCAATGTCATACCCAACCTCATTACACGCATCGATGATATCGGCACGGGTGAATCCGGTAAGGTTTCCATGAGTTTCGACCAGTTGGTCACGAACGAGTTTTTTGTCAATGTGATACATGATGTTGTTTCTCTCAATTACGTAGAACAGTCTATCAGAACCTTGGATTCCCGTCAACCCCTCAGAGCACTTTTTTTCACTTTTTTTTCCATGCGTAAGTTGTTGATTTTTAGCGGTTTAGGAGATAATGTCCGAAAACACATTCAAAAACCGACGAGAATCTTTGCGATTCTTGGTCGAATTCTTGAACTTCTTCATCAAATCCCGAACACTTTTCTTGTCACTGGCATCGAAGGTATCAGAACCAAGATCAAGTTCATCATCTTCAATCTCAAGTTTCTTAGTATTCATCATGAAGTAGTGGTCATACCCAAGGGCATTGGGAGCATGAGCGAATCCCTCTTTTCGAAGACTCTTCTTCAAATTTTCACAATCATTGATTCTCCAAGCCTCTCTAGAAAGGTCGTAAGAATTACCAACACGGTATCCAACCAGAGTGATATCAACCTCTTTGCGAAGTGCCGCAAACATTTGGGTAGTGCCACCGTAACTTCTATAATTTACCCCACTTCCAAAATCAACGGTAATGCGAGAGTGGCAGCAGGACATTGAATCGCCATCAGTGAGAAACAGTGCAATCGTTTTCTGAATTCGATGAGTCTTTTGAAAACGTCGAATGATAGCAGCACTGATGACAATTGTTGAATCCAGTGGTGTTCCATGCATCTTTTCAATACTCGACTGATCAATGTAGCATTTTCCCGAAACTGTTGCCCATAACCGAAAACATGCTTCTTCGAACTCACCCTTTTTCAAGCGAGAGTTGACCAATTCAAAAACATTGGTTGAGGAAAAATCCAATTCGTTTTTCTTCCCAGCGTCACTAGGATTAGCGCAATGACCACAAGTGAACCCATAGACTTCAAATGGAATACCAACCTTTTTGCAGAACCAGACCATGTTCAATGTTTGCTCAATGACTTCTCCCATATATGAAGCCATTGATGAAGAGTAGTCAACAACCATCACCATTCCATGATCCTTGGCATTGGCAAGATTGCTGACACTCTGAAATATATCGTCATCGATCTTGTAGCGATGGAGGGAATTCATGTTCAGACGACCATTACGAGAAACAGTAGCACGTTGATATTGATAAGCAGCCTTTTTGCGTTCGAATTGAGTGATGAGGTATTGAATTTGCTTTTCTTGCTTTTTCTTGAAGACCTTGAACTCACCTCTCTTTTCAGGAGTAAACCTCTCCTTGATCCAAGGAGAGAGTTCCTGATATTCACGACGGGATTCTTTCACATCCTCGTAAGAGTGAACCATATTCAGCAAACGCTTGTCAGAAGGAACATATAGAAGTCCTTCAGCATTCTCATCGATATTGTCTTCAAGGTGCTTTTCCATTTGCTTCAGCGTATCGCTCTTGAAGTCTTCAAGGTTGCCACCGGAATCACCAGCACCATCATTGATAGAAGAGTCACCATCTTGCTGTTCGCCATCTTGGTCATCGTCAGCATCAGCGGGAGAACCATCACCGTCTTGGTCTTGGTCATCACCATCTTGCTTCTCAGCAGAATCATCAGTCTCGCCTTCTTGCTCCTCACCAGAAGTGGAAGAATCTTGCTCCTCACCATCTTGCTGTTCGCCCTCACCCCCATCACCGGAGGGAGAATCAGTAACATCTTCTTCTTCCCCTTGGTCATCAGTATCACCGGAATCCTCGTTCTGTTGATTCTCTTGGTCTTGCTTGATTGAGGAAACCAATTCTTTGGCAAGGTCAAAGGCTTCCTCTGGAGTCTCAGCAGCATAGCACCGATCATAAAAGTCCCTTTCCTCATCAGTCAAAGGAACATCAATGTGTTCTCCACACTTGGCATGAAGGTTTACCTTGTCAATCTTCTTCATTGAAGAAAGGTCTGCTGGAAGTTCAATAACATCATCCAGCAATCGCTTGCGTCCATTGTGAAAGGAACGAATCAAACCGGGGAACTGCTCTTGAATCTTTCGCTCAATCCGAATATCCTCAGTGACATTCAGGGCATCGAAATACTCAACACCAACTTCCTCCTTCCACCTGTCGAGTAGATCGACTGGAGTACTCTTTGCATGAGAAACCTCATGCCCAATCACGTAGTCAAGAAAGTCAGTGTCCTTGAAGTCCCACATTGGGAGAGTCAGAATCCGATTCTTTACATCAAAAGTTGCTGTACGTTGATTGGTCTGACGGACCTCAATATTCTCAGTGGCGAGAAGCTTTGCCAATTTCGTTTTTGATTCTTTAACTTTCACGGATACTATTATCCATATTTTCGCTTCCCAGTCAACCCTTTAGAGCACTTTTTTTCACTTTTTTTACGTTACCGTTAAAGGTGTTGATAATCAATGACTTACGGTCATCTGAGAGAAGTGATTTGGCTTCCGAAACTCGATTTTTCGGTCGAACTTGCCTTCCAGAACATCCTTTTTGTGTGAAATCACGAACACCCGTGTGTCTTCGTCCAGTGTCTTGAGTATCTTCTGAAGGTTTTCAACTCCATCCGTATCCAGCGAGGAATCAAAAATCTCATCCAGAATCAGAAGGTTAGTATTCACACTATTCTTCATCTTGGCGACCTGACGCCAAGCAAAGAGTAATGCCAAATCGATTCTTTGTTTTTCACCTTCACTGAATGAAGCATAGGCAAAGTTGTCTCGATGCCTTGAGCGAATGGTTTCATTGAATGCTTCATCAAGCTGAAACGAAACGAAGAAATCCAGAACACCAAGATACGAATTGATCAATCGATTCATGACCGGGAGATACTGACGAATCACTTTGGTTTTGATTCCGGTATCCTTGAGCATCTCTGCAATCACTTCATTGTATCTCTTAGCATCCATCTCAGATGCTCTTTGATTCAGCAATTCATCCTTGGTGTTTACATCATCAAGTAATGCTGCTTGTGCCTTACTCACATCTGCACCACTGTTGTTCTGAATCTTGGCTTGGAGTTTTGAAATCTGATTCTGGTATCCAGCCACTGTCTTTGCATTACCATCAATGATGTTCTTGGATTCAACCAAAGCGGTGCGGAGGAAGGCGGCAACCTTCATCTCTTTGTTTACCTCAATACCCTTGGTCTTATTTGATTCCGTTTGAGCTTGGATTTCTCTTGCAGATTCTCTCAATTCTTTCATTCGTGATTCACGAAACGATTCTTCAATCTTTTGACCACAAGTATGACACTCTGATTTACCCTCATAGGTTTGTGCTTTATTGGCAATATCTTTTGCCTTGTGCTTCAACTCAACACGCTCTTCGGACAATCCCTTGGAAATATCACTGAGTCTTTCAATCTCCTTCAAAGCAGAATCCCAACAGGCATCATACTTCTTTGTATGCTTGGCAGTCTCCTCATTGAGCTTGATGATGTTTTGTGTTAGTTCCTGAATATCAGACTCATACTCCTGAACCTTCTGGGCATCAATCCCCATCAATTCTTGAATATGCTCAGATTGAAGTGATATGCGACTCTTGAGGTTTGCAATCTTTGTTTCCAGACCATCAATCTTACCACGTAGATCAAGGTTGCGCTCCTTTACCAATCCATTCATCTTTGTGAAGATACCAATATCCAGAAGGTCTTCAATGACTTCTCTTCTGGCATTTGCAGACAACTGCATGAATGGAACGAAGCTACTTGAACCAAGAACAACCACCTGATGAAAGGTCTTGTGATTCAATTTCAAGATATTCGTTTCCAGCACCTTCTGGTAATCCCGTGAATGCGATTCCTGATTCATCAGTTTGCCGTTCAACCATATTTCAAAAGTGTTTGGCTTGATACCACGAACAACTTTGTATTCCGCACCACCAACAGAAAACTCAACTTGAACTTCACACTTCTTTTGGTTGATGCTGTTCAGCAGTTGAGGCTTATTGATGTTGCGGTGAGGTTTCCCAAACAGTGCAAAACTCAATGCATCCAGCATAGTGGATTTACCGGAACCATTGGAACCAATCACCAGAGAGGAACGGAATGCCTCAAGATTGATTCGTGTTGGTGTATCGCCAGTGCTTAGGAAGTTTTTGTATTGTATAGATTTAAAGCAAATCATTATGCAGCATCAAGTGTCTGTGCCTCATTGTAGAAGGACTGGAGGATCGCCTTGATTCTCTCCTTGTCGAGATCCGTCTCAATTGCATCCACGTAGGAGTCCAGCAATGTTGAGGTATCCTCAAGTGAGACTGAAGTATCCGAAATGGAATCACCCGTGAACTCTTCAAAGCTCTCAATGATTTTAAGATCAAATGGCTCATGCGACTGTATTGTATCTATAAACTTGTCAAACTGAAACGGGTCTTTCTTATTGACCACTACCACCTTCACAAAGCAGTTCTTGATTTCATCTGAAGGCGGAACGGGTTGCGTTTTCGAATCATCAAATTCAACTCGATGAAACAAACGATGTGGATTTACAATTCTTTCTAAGGAACGTGTCTCAGTGTCCAAGACATGAAATGCTTTCTCATCAACGGCATCACTCCATGTCAACTGATATTGTGTCCCCAGATACTTCACATTGTCCTTCTCACTCGCAGTGTGATAGTGACCACTCAGGACCATCTCGTAACGAGAAAAGAGTTTATGATCCATGCCATGACTTTTGATATCTGCATTACCAAGATACTTGAATCCCTCAAGTTCAAGGTGACCCATCAGGATAGGAGCAGCAGCAGTCTTGACAAACTCCATGCATTGCTCCTGATTGTCTTCGGTAATCCAAGGGAGCATTGCCACATCCAGACCAGAATCAAAGTGAAGGATTGCTGGCTCCATGTGAACCTTGATGCAATCGTAATGAACCAACTGCTCTGTTAGTGAGCAAAGGTCATTGGTATTCTTCCAGTAGACATCATGGTTACCGGGAACGATATGCATCGTGATACCAAGTCTTTCAAGTTGGTCTATGAACATCTCACGATTCCGTTTCAGCACCTTGTAGTTGACAAACTTGCGATGCTCAAAGTAATCGCCCAGATGAAGGATGGTCTTGATGCCATTCTCCTCACAGTAAGGAAAGAAGACATCACAATAGAACTTCTCCATGTAATCAAGGAAGATGTCACTTCCGTTCTTTACACCAGAGTGTGTGTCATTCAGGATTGCAACTTTGTTACTTTGCATATGAAGTATTCAAGCAGTTCATGGAGTGGTCTTACCCGACCCCGGTTGTCCAAAGATGGAGATAATCATTTCATGAAAGGCTCAAGGGTGTTCTCATTGGAAGCGAGTTTCTTTTTCTTACGAACCTTCTTTCCAAACTCCTTGATCTTGGAATCCCTATCACGAATCTTATCAGCACGGGAGCGAAGACGTTCTACGATACCCTGTCCCTGAACCATATCACCATCAAAGTCACCAAAGTTCTCGATGCCAGCATGTTCCTTGTAGAGTTCCTTGATATCCTGATGCTTCTTCTCCTTTGCAATACGACGAAGAAATGCGTAATAGGAAATCTGAGTGAAGTAGGCAAAGGCATTGGGATTACCAGTGCGAGTAGTCTTGGTCACATCGTAGTTGTTGATTGCCTTAATGCAATTCTCCACGGCATCACTGACCATTTCATCACGGTAGGTGTAGCAGGAGAAGTTGGGTTTATGGGAAAGACCTTCTGCAATCTTGAGGAAGCAAGTTCCAATGTATTCAGTGACAATCGGGATGGTCCCATCTATGCCCTTTGCGGCATTCACCGAATTGACATACTCAACAACTGCACTCGAAAAGTCTTTATTGTTCACATAATGATTCGGTTTTTCTCTACTCATTCCAACAAGTCTATCACAGTTAATTTTTGAAGTCAACCGACTCAGTAGTGTGCCTGTTCAGGGGGGTTGACAAGTATTGACAATTGGTTTATAATTGATTTGCGTTCAGCAGAAAAGGAGAAGTTCAATTCCTTGAGAAATTTTCAAAACCTCCAGTATCAAGTGGACTAAAGGAATTGAAAAGGTCATCAATAGCATCATTGATGTTCTTTGTATCTTCTTCAAGTGCCTTTTGATAAAGGACGAGTGTTGCAAAGTAACTTCTTTTAAGGTTAATTGTAGCATCTGACCTACTTATGATATTTCTCTCATGAAAGATGAAGGTAGTATCCATGTTCTCTGGAACGTATGGCACTAACCTTGTCTTAAAGTCTCTTTCCAAGAATTCCATTACGCCATAGACTTCAATGTAACCATTGCTGTAGTTGTAATCAACCTCTTCACCAATCACTCTTGACCCATCCACTAGTGTGTAGACACAAATGACAAGAGCATCTAAAGCATCATCATCGTATATCATTGGTTTACCTCCACTTCAAAGATTGAAAAATCAAAGTTTTGTTTCTCGTAGATCTTAACTCTTTCCACGGCATGATTCATAGTGTAGTTCTTTCTTCGTTTCCAGCTTAGGTTGTCACTGATATCGTAAACCTTAGTTGGTTTACCTTGGTTTCCTTTTCGAAGTCCACGACCAATTGACTGTAGCACACGTATCTGAGATTTCGTTGGTGCAGCAAACACAATGTTATTTAGGTTTCGTATATTGATTCCAGTAGAGAAGGTTCCCATTGATGCAACAATGATGGCATTGGTTTCTTGCTCAGTGATTTCACGAATACGTTCTCTCTGGTCTACCGATACCGCACCTGATACAAAGAACACTTTACGATCTCCTGCTCTTGCCTGAAGTTGTTCAAACAAAGGTTTACCATGTTTGGCAACAAGGTTGTAAAGGACCAATGAGTTACCAGTCTGATCAAGTGTTAGATTGCAGATGAAGCGATTCCTTGCTTCATTGGTTACCAGAAACTCGATCTCCTCCTGATACTTCTTCTTACCAAATGCCTTTCTTACTTCATCTGAGTACTTGAGGACAAGGCAGGATACCTTGAGCTGTGCCAGTGTGTCATTTTCAATTAACTCCTTTGTAGAAGTGACATGATAAGGATCGCCAAAGTGACCAGTCAGGACAAGTTCATGCACCTTGGTTCCATCTAGTGTTCCTGTTGTCCCAATACGATAAGAAGCATTCTCCAGCATCCCCATAATCTTGTTCAATGACTTTGCCTTGAAGGTATGCGCTTCATCACCAACAACTCCACCAAACTGGCTAAACCAATCTGGTGGGCATAGGATTGCTGATTGCCATGTAGTGATAACAACTCTCTGCTCAAACATGATTTTGTCTTTGCCTGAGTAGATACGATGAACATTCTCTGAGACGGGAAATCCATTCACCTTTGAGTAATCTTGAAAGTCCTTATACATCTGTTCAACCAGTGATGTAGTTGGAACCACGATAAGAAACTTGTCTTCCTCTGTAGCAAGAAAGTAACGCATCAGCAGATAGATGATTAAAGACTTACCAGAACCTGTTGGTGAGACAAGGATTGCCCTACGCTTCACCACTCCATGATGCCAAGCCTGAATCTGATAGTCTCTTGGTTGAAATGGCAATTGCGTTTCAAGATGCGGAGTATCTGGTTCTGGTGGAAAGATGTTCTCATTAACCTTGAGTTTGTATCCCTGAGTCTCAGAGAAACGAATAAGGTCATTCACCAGACCATAGGGGAGGATACCATTGACTCGATTGAAGATTCGTATCTTGCCATCCCAGATCTTGTTTCGAAACGAAGGAACAAATTTGTATCCCGGTGCATAGAAAGTGTAGTGGTCAGCAATCTCCATAAGAATCCCTTGGTCATCGCATTCAAGCATGACAAAGGCTTCGTTTCTCTTATGGACTTCAATCATTATAAATATCTAGCGTGAAGAAAACTGTAAGACTACGAGAGATTTACGAAGAAGCCTACAGAAGAAACAAAGCGAATCCCGCACTTGATATCCATGAAATGGTTCTTGAAATCATCAAAAGATGGAAATCAGAAGGTTACATCATCATTAGTTAGGCACCAGCAGTAAACTTCTTCCAATCGATTATATTTCGGATATTCTGGTGACGCCACTTGATGTTGTCCATGATATCAATCAGAGTATCGATGATAACTTTTTGATACTCAATCTGAGATTCAATCTTAGTGAGTTCGGGGTCAGTCTTGTAGTAATGATCCATGTTTGTCTTGAGTGGTTTGGTCATACCATCAAAGGGATCATACTTCCATCCTCTTTCCTCAATGTCAGTCTTGGTCATCTTCCCTTCAAAGTAAAGCCACTTGTCCTTCTTTGAGGAATCGAATTCCATCTGCTTCTTTTTCAAATTCAATTTTGCAGTGCTGAGAAGAGACAGATACTTCGCATGAAGTTTTGCGGACTTGATGGACGTTTCGTCTAGGTTGATATTGTCAATCTGGGAGTCCTTCTCCCACATATCAAGAATCTCATTTAGGGTCATATAGTATTATCTATAGGATAGCAAAACGGTCATAGCGAAAGGTAACGTCTGCTTGAAGATACTCAACATCTTGGGTTTGAGTAGAGAACTCAACACCACTCAGTGTTGTAGGGAATGCATTCAGAAACTGAAACTGCTTGTTTATATTGTTGTGGCTGGTAAGGACCGTAAGAATCATATCAGAAACAGTGATGCTTTTCTTAGTGACGTTATTTTGAATCCAATTGTAGATCTCACTGTAGTTCTTCATGCTCTCATCAATCATGAAGCGACAACTCATGGTGCCATACTCTACTCTTTCACCGGGAATATATCCAATGTTGCCTCTGTAGGAAGTAGCAACTTCACCAAGCGAGAGATCTGGAATAGTGAAACTGGTCAGGAAGTATTCAACATTCGCATACTTAGTGAAATCAATCCCCAACTTGAATCCAGTTGGTGAAAGCAAATTGAAGTTATCTGTGAGTGTGCTATCTGCCATATGAAGTATTTATAAAAAAAGGGAGTCCCCTTTCGAGGACTCCCATGAGTTTACTTACTTACCTATCCTAAGATTAGGAAGGATCAGAGATGTTGATGTTCTCAACAACGAATCGACGGTAGTAAGGATTGTCATCACCAGCAGAAGCGCCAGTAGCAACAGTTCCAGCAACAAGAGGATTATGAGCAATGCCATAACGGGTCTTGAAGGCAATACGAGGCTGGAAGTTTTCTTCACCAATGCCTTTGACCATTGTCAAAGGAACGTAAGGAGCATAGAAGAAACCAGCATCGTAAGGATTGCTACCACGATAACCAACATTGACAACACCAGCAGAGGCGTAAGGGTCAACGTAGATCTTCATGTTACCAATGGAACCAACGAGTGTGTTCTGACCGTAGTCGGAAGTAACATTGGAACCAACACCAGTGCTGTCGAGCTTACCAGTAGCGGCAAGAGCGGAAGCAACATCAGCGTGAACGATGGCGAGGTTACCCTTACCACGGCGTGTCTGACTGAAGATTGTGTTGGCTTCAAGGTCCAACTGGAACAACAGGGCTTGGAACTTCTCAATAGCCCAACGACCATCAGCATCGATAGCAAGGTCGAAGATACCAGTAGTGGAGAGACCAGTCTGCTGGGCACCGGGCTTGGCAGCATAGTCGAGTTCACCAATAATTTCTCTGTTGATTTCAGCAAGAATCTCCTGAGAGAGAATATTGGCGAGTTCGCTTTCGGCATCAAGACCATGAACAGCCTTGAGATCCTGAGCGAGTTCCATTGTGTATTCAGCCTTCAGGGCGCGAGTCTTAGCAGTAACTGTGCATTTCTCGATTGTGAAACCCATGTTGGCAGTGATGTCACCTTCAGCGAAAGCTGTAGTTTCACCAGCGCCAGAGTCGTCGCCAGAGAATGTCTTATCAGCAACATTGAAGAGAGCTTCAGTGTCACCAGTGGTAACGGCTCCAGCGGCTCCAGCGGAATCGGATTCGTTATAGCGAGCCTTCATTGCAAAGATGAGACCTGTAGGACCAGTCATGGGCTGGACACCACAGACATCATAAGCAATCAAAGAAGGCATGGCGCGACGAACGAGGCTAATGAGAACGGGGTCGCCGTTTGCAGCAGAAGAAGCAACTGTTCCTGTTCCGCTTTCTTCAGTGATGAAGTTAGAAAGCGCAGCAGATTGCTTGCGGGATTCAACTTCAGTGTTTTCGAGAAGCTGTGCAGTAACAGCCATACGATGTGCATCCTTGATAGCAGGAGCTTCGGGATGCTCAAGGATGGACTTCCATTTTTCGATATTTGTTTGTGAATTAAACATTTTTTTGGATCTTTCTAGTAGTTTACGGTTTGGGTTTTTAATTATTTGAACAAACGACTCAGTGAATCATGATACTGTTTCATCTCGGGAGAAAGCCCATCAGTGATGTCTTTCTTTTCTTCGCCTTCAATGATTTGCTTAGTCTCAATGATCTCATCGTTACCTTCATTCAATTCTTTTTCTTCAGACTTGTTTGAGAAATAGGATTCCTTGATGGTCTTAACCTTCTTGGCGAAGGTATCAGCATCAACAAACTCTACATCTTCAACAAGGCAAGCAAGCTTGACACTCTGTGTAGTTGCAAGATTTTCGGACGCTTCAGAGAGAATCTTCTCGCGAGAGAGTTTCTCAACCTGTTCCATGAGTTCGGCAACAACACTAGTGCTTTCTTGCAGTTGACTTTCGAGTTCAATAGCCTTGTTTTCAACCTCTTCATAGAGATCGACTTTGGACTCAGGCACTTCGATGTAATTTTCTGTAAAGACAGTCTTCAGAGCAGACATGAAGTCTTCAGTCAATTCGGAGCGAAGACCAGCATCAATAGCAACTTCATTCTCCTTGACCCATTCAGTGACAACGTAGTCGAGATAGGAGTTAACCTTCTCGGCAAGGTCGGTGCGAATGGATTCAGTTTCTTCAGTCAGTTTCACTTCATACTCAGACTCCAACTTCTCAGTGGCTTCACGAAGCTTGGAAGTGAAGGCAGCTTCAAAGATGACAGAGGCTTTATCCTTGAAGTCCTCAGTGAGACCTTCAGTGGAGTTAACAAGAACATCAAGATCTTCCTTATAAGAAGCCTTCAGTTCTTCTTCTTCTTCTTCCTCTTCTTCCTCGTCGCCATGCTCCATTTCTTTCACAGACTTCTTGGCTTCAGAGACTTCTTCTTCTTCCTCTTCTTCCTCACCAGCTTCGCCGTCGCCTTCTTCCTCATCTTCATGAGCAACTTCGACCTTGGCTGTCTTTTCTTCTACATCTTTCTTGGCTTCTTCGATAGACGCAGTTTCTTCAGTTGTTTCCTCAACAAGTTCTGCATCATTCTGAAGCTCTTCCTCAACAGGGTTTTCTTTTTCTTCCATGTTAGTATACTTCTTTCTGATTAGAGTTTTGAGAGGAAATCTTCGAAGACGTTTTTTTGCGCTTCAGCAAGCTGTGCCGAAGGAGCCTTCTTGATCTCAGTCTCGTATTCTTCAATTTGTCGAGCAGTCAGTTTTCCGTTGTCCCAAACCCAGTCCACGCCTTCCATGATGCCATTTACAAAGGCACCGGGAGCGGAGGGGTCTTGAACGATGTCAACTGTAGAAAGCACGAAGTCGTTATTAACGCGACTCACACCATCTTTCATCTCGACTGTTCCCATACCACGACTAGAGACACCCAACTTCACTCCACCTTCAACGAGTCCTTTCACAATTTTACCCATCGGTGTATCGAGTATGAGTGCCTTTCCAACAACATCATCACCGTTCCATTTCAGTTCAGTGATGCGATGTGAAACTTTATCAAGGTTAATCGTAGGTCCATCTGGGTGATTCAACTCACCAACAGCACGACCTGTTTTCACCTGTTCAGAGATATACTTGTTGACTGCGCCCTCAAGTATGTTCTTTTCGTAAATTCTATTGTTGCGATTCTTCTTGTTCGCTTGCATGAACACACCCTCAATGAAGACATTCTTTGCTCCATTCTTACCTTCAGTGATGGTGTATCCAAGGTCTTGTTCGATGTGTTCTGAAATTAGTTTCATAGGTGTTATTTTCCTAATACTCGACGCAATCTACGTTCAGCAAGTTGAACATCACCTTCACTGATATCATCAAGTGCATCTTCAATTGCTTGGCGAAGTTCCTTTACCGAAGCCTTCTCGATAATGGACTGTTGTTTCATCTTTTTTGCTGTTTCGATTAGTGATTTCATAGGTGTTACTCATCAAAGTCTGTTTGAAGTGCTACAAATTGTTCTTCCGAGGTTTCAGTCTTGCCCTTATCTTGACCAGTTCCCTTGATCTTGACCTTATTACCAACATATCCAATTACGATACCTTCGAAGTGGACCTCTGGACCAAAGCTATCACCATCATGGATATAAACCTTGTCACCATTTTTAAACTCTCTTTTTGCTTCAGTGACAGATTCATTGAACCTCTTTTGGGCAACTGCTACTTTACGAGCATCAAGTGCATTCGAAACCTTGTCTGCAATAATTGCGTCGAACTGCTCTTTGGCTTTTGTTTGATTGTCACTTGTAATGCTCTGTAGTAAATCTTTGATTTCTCTCATAACTTCTATTTATAATATTTGATTTTTCCAATTGTTAAAATTCGCCCTCTTCAGGCTCTTCAATCTCACCGGATTTCTTCTCGTCTTCGATTTCCTTCTTCAGTTTCTCGATGGTTTCATCGTCCTGACGAAGAATATTGCGACGAATCCAGTCATTAGAGTAGTAGGTGCCGACATACTCACCAAGCTGGGCAAGCATCTCTATACGTTCACGAAGAATTTCCATTTCCTTGAGTTCAGAAAAATAGTTATCCTCCAGAAAGTCGAGTGTGATATCTTCACGAATCGATTCCCAATCTTTCTCAGTCACCACACCCTTGAGAAGCAACTGCACCTTCAGGGTATCCAGAATAAGATGAGAGAACTTCTTACGAAGCTTATCAATGAACTTCTGAAAGCGAACTTCTTCACGGTTGATTTCCGTGGCACGACCAACAGTAAATGCTGCATCAGTTTCCAGACGACCAATCGGAACATTCAGTGCCTTGTAAAGCTTTCTCTGGAAAAAGATGACATCATCAATCTGACCAAGATTCTCACCACCGGGAAGAGTGGTGATCTCAGTGCCTCTTCCACCTTCTTTACGTGGTAGCCAGAAGTCTTCAAGCATTGCCATTGACTTACGGTCATCACGAATCTGTCCAGTATCGACATCATAGACCAACTTATTACGATACTTGGACATGATGCTCTGGACGTATTGTTCTGCTTTACCTTTCGCAAGGTTACCAACATCAACATAGAAGATACGTCTTTCAGGAGCACGGGAAATACGATAAATTACCAAGGCATCTTCCAGCATTCTCAACTGATTGATGATCTTGATTGCCTTGTGGCAGTAGGAAATTGTTTTCTCTCCGGTCTCATCTACGAGACCAGATGGGCAGTAGATGACTGCGTTCTTGTCTACCTTGATTCCGCTTGTTGCGTTTCCTGATTCATAGTCACCATACACAAAGTATTCAGCAGTGACTTGTTCAGTCTGCACACCAGTAGTTTTATCTTGCTTTGTGGTAATCTCTTTGACCTTACGAATTGCAGTAGGATCAACCTTACGCATTTCCTGAATACCAAGTTTTGGATTCTTAGGGTCAACCATCAGGTGATAATAGAGTCTTCCGTCCACATACCATGAGCGAAAGATATCTGCTGCCATATGGTTAAAGTTTAAAAGCTTCAGGACATGATTGAACTGGTCAATGATTTCTTCCTTTACCTCATCAGGTTGGTCAAGGTCTTCAAGAATGATTGAGAGAGGTGAACTAGTCTCCCCACTGGCAATTGCTTGATCTACAATATCGGAAATTGCTTGGTCAACTTCTGGTTGGGAGGCGCACCAACGATAGCGGCGAATTAAGTCATTTTCATTGGTAACCTGAGTACCACCAAGGTCAATATATTGACCGTAATATCCACCAGCAGCAGATGTTATGATTGCGTCGTCATTCTGGTCTGGAACCAATGCAGGCAGTTCCTTTTTTTCTTGACGAGACGCTTTGATCTTCTTAGTTATTTCAAATCCAAACAGTTCCATATTCTATATTTATATGGTCTGGAGTGGGTGACCCGAAGACCACCCACTCCATGTAACCATTACTTTATTTGTTTAGGAAGTAACACCAGCTGCTTCCCAGTATTGATACTGAAGTTCAACAGTATATTCCTCGATGGTATCATTCGTCTCGTAATTCAAATCGATCTGAGAGATATTCGTAGGAAACACACCACGGAACTCAATCTGCTTAATAACAGAATCGTCCTTATCAAGCTGTTGGACAGTCATATCAGTCTGATATTCGGTAGGGTTGGCAATGCCAACATTCGCAACATGCTCATTGATGCTGTTCATCCAGCGTTCAAAGGCATTACGTGTTACGAAACCGGTATCATTGATAACAGTGATTGTCCAAGGCTCAAAGGTTCTGTCACCAGCAATCTTGAGCTTGCGTCCACGGTATGGAACTTCAATCGGAGCCATGACACTGGCAGGGAGAGCAGCACCCTTGATCAAGAATGATGCAAGTTCAGCATCACCCTGTGCAGTTGCCGGGAAGTTACAAATCACCTTGAAGAGATTTGGTCTTGCTCCACCACCAGCCAGTTTTGCTTTGAAATCATCGATATTAGCCATAATAGTATTCTTTCTCTTTAACTATTTAGTCGATTAACCCTGTCCACCAGCAATTTCAGTGAACTCAACTCCAGTGCGCGTGGCAATGAAGTTCAGGGTAATGAAGTTGATACTACGTGCTGGCTTGATATAGATGTCAGCAACGAAACGATTGGAATCGATGACCTGTCCTGTATTGTTTGTCTCGTCACAAACAACCAAGAAGTCAGTGATACCACGACGACCCTTAACATCACGAAGGAATGGCTCGACCATGTTACGGAACATGGCGCGAGTAAACTCATCGTTCAGTTCAAAGAGTTGATACTTGGAAGCAGTCGCAATTGCCTTTTCAAGAACAATGAACAAACGGCGAACATTGATTCTATCGAAGGCAGAAGGCTTGCTCTGAGCAGTCTTGTCGCCAAAGAGAAGAATACCCTGACCGGGGAAGGAAACAATCGGATTGATTCGCTTCTTGTAGAGGGAATCTCTTTGAGCTTGATTCGGATTGATTTTCAACTTGGCAACATCCAGAAGCTGACCGCGATTGTAACCAGCAGGAGAGAACCAAGGATCATTGGTATCATCAGTGCGAGCACAAAGACCAGCCATGTGACCAGCAGCTTGAATATACTCATACTTGTCAGAATACTTGTTGTAGACGTACACTGGACTTGAATCAAACACAAGATAATTGCTATTAAGATTCAAGGTCTCATCATAGAATTCTTCAACATCGCGAGTAGAGTTTGACGTAACTGGAGGTGAAATGAATCCAACACAATCCTTACGCGTATTACAGATAGTGTTAATTGCTTTAGGGACTGTTGTATCACCATCAACCATTTGTCTTGAAAAGAGAAGGCTCACATCAATAGTCTCTGCATCCTCAAACTTATCGAGACCAGTAACCACACTAGCAACATCAGGAGAAGCATCCTTACCACCCTCAAGACGAAGAATCTCAACAGTGTTATTTGCAACACTTGGAGCAGTAATGGCATATTGGCTAAGGTTGATTCTATGGAACTTGGCAACACGCAATGTGACACCAAAACCATATGTGGATTTCAGTGTCTCGGAGCCGAAGTTAAGCAAATTACCACCGAGAAATTCACTACCACCAATTTGCAAGCGGCTGGTGGTGCTGTAATTGGTCGGATTGATATTTTTCAGGTAACCACCATCATGCTTCACGGAACCATCCATGATTAGATAGACGCCATCCTTGTTATTTTGGGGAATACTAGCCACGGCTGAAGTAGGAGCATTGAACCATGTTTCCAGTGTAAAATTACCGGGCATGGTTGGATAGATAGTAATATTCGAAATACCAGTCTGAAAACTATCGAATGTCAATGTTTCATCTGAATCTTCACCACCCTCAGATCCAAGTTCTTCTGGGATCAGATAAGGCTGTATGTTCGTGAATGGAATACCAGTAACACCGTTTGATGAGAGTTCACCACCAGTGCCTGTTGCTAGAGCAAGGTTCGAATCGCTTGCAGTTCCTTCAGGAATATTGATGTTAACCCACTCAACATAATATGCATCATTATCAAGCTGAGTAACGTCATCAGCGAAGTCATTGATAATGATAACATCATTGGCAGACAGACCATCATTAATGTTGGTAGCCTTGAATGATTTCCATGTTCCAGCAGAGTTTCTGAGGAGCATTTCACCCTGATTGGAGTAGATAGCAGCAGCATGACTTGTGCCACCATCATCATTGTTCCACCAAGGCTGAGATGTGAATGTTGATGCAACACCATGATCAAGATCCTGTGATGCAGGGAAATCATCTTCAGTGACACCACTGTCGATTGTCATCTTCTTATCTGCCAAGGTGCTCAATTCACTATCAATCAGGAAGAACTTGTCAACAACATTAGTTGCAGTTGATGCCATTCCGGGTTGAAAGTTATTGTAGCGGTCTTCGGAGTCTTGAGTGCGGTCAAATGAGTTTACAAAGAACTCAGCATTGCTGATGTAAATCCAATTTGAATCGCGATTGATAACCTCAAGGAAGTAGTTAGTGCTACCATCATCCTTCTTGGCATCCTTTAGTAGAGAAAGACCTCTGTATGATTCAAGGATAGTATTTGCTGTTCCACTGATGCCACCACCTTGGTCAAAGATGACAATGTTAATTTCATCATTAACAGCAGGAGTTGCACCAAGCGTGTCAATTGCCCACTGTGTAGATGTTGGTTTTGGAAACAATCCATTCAAAGGTGCAGCAGCTTCTTGTGGTGAAGTTGCAACTTCATATGTGATGGCAATGTTGTTACCCAAAGAACCGGGAAAACGCGCTGCCCAGTCAAACCCAGCAACTGCATCAATTGGCTCATTTGTTCCTTGACTGTCCCCATCGCCGCCGTTTCCACCAATCTCACTCCTAGTGACAACAGTGGGAAGTGAGAGTGCATCAAACGCATCGTCGTTTTCGATGTATGCGCCAATATCAGCACCGGCTTCATCATCATTGAAGCCAAAAAGAATTTCGTTTCTTTTGTTGACACCATCATTGGTTTGTGCTGCTCTCAACTGAGCCGCATTTCTGGCATTCACCAGATTATTGGACTCTGAGCTTTTGACTGCACGAACCACACGAAGAGCATTTCCGTATTTCAGGAAGGAAGCAGCTTCAAGGTAAGACTTTTGGTTGTTAGTTGTTGGAGGACCGAAAACCTCAACCAACTCTGTCTCGGAAGAGATCAGCGTTGGCTGGTTTACCGGACCCCATGTAAAATCTCCGACGTATCCACCAATAGATGTGGAAACAGCGGGAATAACATTGGTGAGATCGAGTTCATTGACATCGACCCCCGGTGATACTAGGAATCCCATATTTGTTTATCTTTCTCTCTTAGGTTAATTATAAGTGTTTGAATCATTACAAGGTGTTCATGTCATCTATTTATAATTTTTCGTTCTTTCAGAGGTTATGCCATTCCTGTCTCTGTCGAAGCATCTCCTCATACTCATAATTAGTGGTATCTCCTGCTGGAGCAGAGAAAAATCCAGCAGGAACCATGTCATCCTCAATCTCCTTGGAACGATCCGCATAGAGCATGGATTTGAAATCCAATTCCTCCACCATATCACCAAAGGCATCACTGGATGCAAACCATGAGAACAGGACAAGGTTCATCACCAAGTCATCGTGATTACCTTCTGTTGCTGAGTAGGAACCACCCCTTGCAGAAAAGCAGCTAAGTTCTTCGATTGTGTCTGCATCACGTATCTCAATTTTACTCATCTCAATCAAGTCCTTGAGATTACTACAACCAACTCTTTTGATTCTCTTGGTCATCGTAATACCAATCCCACCACGCTTGATTGAAGACTCCACAAAGGTGTTCTCATACTCATGCTCATAGTAGACTGCATTACAAACTACCTGACCAGCATCATTGCTTTCAATCAGGACCATTGCCTCATTATAGAGGTTTGCAATCTTCACAATGATATCAGGAAACAGCAGTGGTGAGACCATGTTGTTTCGATAGACACAAACTTGCTTGAATGGTCTTGCAGTTATATCAATGATATTGAAGGTAGAATAGTCCTGTCCACGACCACGACTGGTATCTACTGCCATGATATATCGATGACCCTCTTCGGGTTTGTCATAGAATCTCAGACCCAAATCTTCTTTGTATTCTATTGCAGTTTTTGCCTTTAACCCCAGAAGTTTATCAGTAGCAATCAGGGTATCCGAATGACCTATTGCAGCATTGCCAAACTCTTGATCGAATTGTAGCTGTGATGTGTTTGCGATTGTTTGTTTCTTCCATTCCTCATCTCGACCGGGAACATCCCACCAATCCACACGAAATGGTTTGAAGTCATTTGTTCCCTGAATAGCACCCTGCCAGATATTATAGAACACATTACCAATACCGTTCATTGTGGAAGTAATGATGACTTTAGTGGTTTTACCAGAGGTGATAACAGGATAGGTGGAGGTATAGAACTTGTTTGCTTGTTCCACGAATGCAAACTCATCAAGGAACAGAAGATTGATAGAGAGACCACGAATTGAACTACCAGAGGTTGCTGCTGCAATGATCTCACTGTTATTTGAAAACTCAATGTTACCTTTATTGAGTGCTCGACATCCCGGCTGAAGAAAGAATGGAAGATTCTCCAATGCCAGAGTCACACGGGAAAGCATCTCCCTTGCAGTAGCACCTTTGTTTGCCAGAATCGCAATGGTCTTCTCTGGGTGAAAAATTGCATACCAGAGGATATAACCAACACTTGAAATGGATTTACCGGATTGACGACAAGCAAGAACAATAGAGAAACGATTGTCATTGAAGTGTTGAAACATCTTTCTCTGGTATGGATATGGAGAGAATGGAACCAGACCTTTATCAAGGTGAATGATTCTCATGTAGTTTTCTATAAAGTATGCGGGACATGCCATGCACTTTGCATACTCTTGAACCTCTTCTTTGGTGAAGGATTGCTCGACGCCGTCCCTCTTCACGCGAGGGTTGCCGAGATATCCAAGGTCATTGTTCTGAACTCTCTGCATTGATGATAATTTCGTTCTTCAGTATCTTCTGTAGTTCACTTGTGGAACCAACAAAGATAGCATTATTATTGGTGACTTCCTGTTTCTTCTCTTCCTCCTTATGGAGAGCCTTGCGCTCCTTCTGGAGTTTCATGAGTTCAGTGGTCATGTCACTGGTGTTCTTGATCATCTGAGAGACAACTTCAAATGCCCTTGGATGTTCAGCTTCCATTGCAAGCCCCATAGCAGCATCAATAGCCCCTTCTGCACGGTCAATCAGACTCTTGAACTTCTCGCGAGAATACTCATAGTCTTCCTCTGCATCACGAACAGTTTCAGACTCTTTTGGTTTCACCACAGGTTTCTGTGGCATGTGTTTCTCAAGATTCTTTGTGATGTCATCTTTGTTCATGTTAAAACTAATTGAGAACTATCTGTGAGAACTACACGATTATCATCACTCAAGATTAAGAAGGTGAATTCTACACTGGAATCCACACCGAAATCCACGCGGGTAAGAACAGCGGTTACTCTGCCTACTTCTTGAAGTTCACTGGTGATATTTGAGACCCTTTGTAAAAGACCACGAACAGCATTGGTCTTTTTAAAAACAACTGTGATAGGATTTCTAGTTTCAGATTCCATCATCACTATCAGTTATGACTCTTGGGATACTATCATCGCTTTCAGAGTCAGCAGTATATCCAACCTCCTCAAGAAATCCATCATTACCCTTATCAAAGAAGTCAATATCAACATCCAAGATAATAGCCTGTTCACTGACACCACCAGCAAATTTGACCTTCACTGAAAAGGTCAGGGTATATACAATCAACTGGCGAGCTGTAAAGTCTCCTTCATACTCATTTGAGAATGAAGTTCCAGTAAGAACAATCGGGACATCAGTGCGACTTCCCGGTCCCTCAAAATCCTTTACCGTTACGGTATATTCAGGTGCAAATGTTGGTAGAATCTGCTCAACAATCTGAAGTGCTTCATCTTGTGTCTTGGACATGATATTCAGGTCCATTGTTATAATGTAGGGAACGCTTTGACGAACTGTTCTCCTTCTCGTCTCGTCGCCATTCGTCATCGCAAATGTTCTCTTGTTTCCCTTGTTCAACTTCTGAGAGGAATCATAAGAGATATCTGATATTTCAAAACTCATACGAGGAAGCTTGATTGCAATTGCTTGCTCTTCAAGTTTCTCTAGTTCATCAATACGTGCCAGAAACTTCTCAAGGGGACCATATGCAAGAGGAACCTTGGTGGCAGAGAGAACACGATCACCACTCGTCTTTCGAACCTGAATGTTATTGAACAGACTGCCGAAAACAGAGACTGTTTTGCGAATGGTTTTGTTATAAAAATATGCTCCTAACATTAGTCAGTAAAATTGATTTCTCCAAAAGGATTGGTCTCTGTGAAGTCAACAAAGTCATTACCAATCGTTTCGAATTGATTGTTCTGTGCTTGAGCGTCTACCTCCTCTAGTGCAGTCATGTCATCAGTAACAGCAGTGACAGGACGAGTTGCCCCACTACGCTGCCCAATAAGGTTACCAACAGATCCAGCAGTTACCTGCCAGAAGGTATCGCTACCATTATCAGAATCGCGAGTCTGGACAACCTTAATTGTTGTGGTGCTAACAGAGGCAACTTCACCAGTAATTGTTGTATCAGAATCAAGAACTTGCGTGACTTCTTCGCCATACTGGAATGTTCCACTGCCGGATGTAGTGGAGATTGTGAGGATGCTTCTGAAGGCTTCATTGCGTTCAACATCATCAATCTCAAGAACACCAGTATCGATTTGCTCATTACCATACTCAAAGAGTTCACAAGTGAGTTCATATGTGGGGAGATTCTGAAGTTGGTAGAAAGGCGAATCACCAACTGCATACTTGATTTCAAAGAGTCCGTTAACAAGAGGAAAGTAAATCAAGTCACCTTCTGCTGGTCTTACAGATTGAGTAACCTTGAATCGCCCAACAAGTTCTTCCCATCTCTTACGAGCAACAACCAGCTTGACCTGATCGCGAATCTCTAGACCAAACTTTGAAATGAATTGACCATCGCCCTCGAAACCATCAACATTTGAGACATACATCTCAACCTTGAATGCATCACCAAACTTTGACTGGATTGTCTCGTTGAGAATGGTATCTCGATTGACGATGTTTCGAGGAAGATAGTAAACCTCATGACCATAAATTTGCAAAGCTTCAATGATTAGATTCTCTTGAAGTCTCTGCTCGTTAGTGGTCCCAAGGGAGATGTAAGGATTACGCGGCATATCTTATCCTACGAAGAAGTCGGGTGGATCTTCGTGATTCAACCTCAACTGTTCTTCTAGCTTTTCGATTTCTGCATTTGCATCATCAAAGGTCTGACGACCGTTCAGTGTAACTCCACCGGGAAGCTGAATACCTTCAAACTTAATGAGGTTCAAGCCCCACTGTCTCTTGAAGAGTGCTGTGACATACCTCTTCAGCCACATATCATTATAGACATTAGTATAGGTCTCTGGGTCAAGCGTTTCGTATCCCTCAAAGACAATGTATTGACCAGCAGTAATATCTGTTCCCCAGCGAATAGAGTCAAGTTTTACAATATTCTGATGCCTGTTAAATGTAACCTGTTCAGTAACACCATTAATCTTCAGATCAATCAGTGACATATACTGCTTCGTCAACTCATACGAAAGTAAATCGCCGGGATCACGAAGACCAAAGAGGTCGTTCATATGAAGCTGATAGTCAATAGAGAAATCACCAACAGAAGAATTGGCACCCTTTACAGGAAGCACTCTTCGAATATACAGGAGACTTTCTGGAACAGTGATATATTCATTGGTAATATCAGCAGCAGTGACTTCATGTTTACGATAGTTCCGAACAATGGCATCACTGTGATACTCTTGGTAATACTGAATTGCCTCATCGATTCGGTCCTCCATCTGATCGTCATCTAGATTGACTTCAATCACTGGATGACCAAGAGCACGAAGGCAATAGTCTGAAAGTGCTGTTCTGGAACTTGGTGTTGCCATAATGGTTTATTGATTAAAGGTCTGCCTTACTTGTGCTATTTACTGTGGATGTTGCTACTGTTTCAGCCATATTTCTATTTATCCTGTTAATCTATCAGAGGGTTTCATTCACAGATGAAACTCAAGTAACCATTGGTTTCTCTATTTATACAATCTCTCATATCCTCCAGCAAGAAAGTCTTCATAATGCAGGAAGTATATCAACTCAGCATGTTCTGGAGACAAATCCATTTCTACCTTGTTCTCTGTCTTATTTCTGTGTGGAATTGGAATTCTCTCATTGGTGCTTGGGTGATACACTATTAGGTTGTGCTTTTCTAGTTCCTCTTCCAGATTCTCGACACGAATAACACAATCATGATCTCGATAGATTACAGTCACGGGCATACACACTGGTTGTTTTGAGTGAGTATAAAGCCATTTCTCGAAATCTATTTTTTCATGATGATTATAGTGCCACCAGTATTGACTAATCACACGTTCATATGGATTACGGACTGGTAGGATTTTTTTGTATATGTTCTTGACATCATCAGGAACACCAATCGAGTGTCTGCTGACACGAGTAATCTGGCGATAGTTGTAGTCGGGATTTTCACCAGCAATTGGATAGAATTTCCCACGATTGTTGGAAAAGTAGGCTTGAATCGTTGACGAGTAATTCTTGAACGGAGTGTATATCACCACCTTATGCTCATGTGAGTATATCATAATAATTCGGAAATTCTGATTTTAAAAACTCCAACTTGGTTGATCCATTACATGGATCTCCAGCATAGTGTACATTTTTGCTTTTATCGAGGTTTATGTTTTCTATTTTATGCTGCTCTATGTAATAAATCAAAAAGTGATCTTCCAATAAAGAAGTGTTTGATGCTTCATTATAATTGAAATAGGTATTCAAAAAGCTCTGCTCAAAGAAATACTCTTTTTGCCATAAATGAGTTATGAACTTAACATTGGTAAAATGTCTAGCCATAGCAACCGAAGCTAACATCAGAAACTGTCCAGCGTTAAATGGTTTTATTTTTAGTTCTTCTAGTCGCTTTATTTTTTCTTTTGTATATCGAGTTATGTTGTGGTATTTAGAGTTGTGAATTTCGTAACCGCAGCCTTCGTGCATCAGCGAGTATATTTTATGATCTTCTATGTCTAAATCGAAGATTTGGTTTACATCGTTGTTGAATACAATATCGCCATCAAGGAAAAGAATCTTTTTGTATTTGAAAACGTGTTCATACTCAAACACCTTGAGCTTGTTCATTGAAGCTTGTATTCCATCTTTTGCTTTTGGAACAACTAGATAATCCAAATTTAAGTCTAGAAAATTCTTTGATACTTCATCAAAAGCTTGCTTGCTATCAGTAATCAATAAAAAGTCTACATTTGATAAATCTTTAGAGTTTGAAATGATTGAAAAAATGCAGCACTTTATTAAATGTAAATACTCTTTAGAATATCCAACGGTAAAATATACCAAATTTCTTTTTTTTGAACCTAAGTTAAGATTAAATTCATAAGTGATCGAATAAAGATTCGCCACCAAATCAAGAAACGGATCATTGTTCTCTATATTGATGTGTTTTGCGACAAGATTTGGATTGCGGAATTTAAAAGTATCTTTATCAATCTGCTGTAAGCGATGTTTTTTATCTTGATATGTAAGATACATTATGCAATCGGAACTCTTTCAACCTTTTCTCTCCAGTCAAATTCAGCCACTGGATGATATCCATCAATAATAATATCTGGATCAAGAAATCCAATGTCTTTTGACATTTCGTAAGAGCCAGTGCCGCTAATATAGTTAAAAATTACTCCGTATCCACAACCTTGTAAATCATTCCAATAATTTAAAACTGTATAAGTTAAACCACTAACATTTGTAGGTGCGTCAGATATCTTGTAGCACACACCGCTTTGTTCATGAGATTGATTTTCTAGACCGCTAACTAAAATCAAAACATTTTCTACTTCTGTGTTTACTGCCGTATTCATTTTATGAATTGGGGAAAGCTGCGGTCGGAACTGTTAATGTGGTGCCGGTGTATCGTGACGAACCTTTTGTAATTCTAAATTCGTCTATGTAACCATCCATGCTGTAAGATGGGGTTGCTCCTCCTACCCTGAAATCCGTAGCAGAAGATGGTGCGTTGTAATTACCTGTGCTGGTTCCAAACCTTGATCCATTAAAATAAGCTTCTGTTGTGGTCCCATCGTAGGCTATCGCAAAGTGATACCAAGTACCCGTGCTAAGTCCAAGAGTTGAAATATCAGCTGATATTGTATTTGCTGAAGCTCCTGATTGCCAAAACTGAAAATAAAGAATGCTAGATTGAATAAAAAATATATATTGGAAACCATTGGTAGAATTCCAACTCGCAGAACCGCCACCTTTTCCAAAGAACATTTGTGTTCCTCCTGTGCTGTTTAGATTAGCGAAGAATTCTACAGTAAACGGTTCGTTACTGTAGCCAACAGGAAGACCGATATCAAAGTCAGCACTGTCAGAAAATGAGAGATAGTCTCCACTACCGTCACCTTTATATGACGCAGTTCCAAACTTTTTAACAGACGTGCTGGTATTAGCGTTACCTACAGCAGTTGCAGTGTGCGCTGAATTACTACTGTCTGGGAAACTTGTTCCTCCATTTGCTCCATCCATATGAAGCAGCAAAACAACATCTGCAAAATCGGGATCAGTCTCACCGGCGACAGCTACACCTCTTGGAATGCTGCTAGCAATAGGTCCATGACGATGGATTAAACTCATTCTGACCAATTAGCATCTTCGACTGTCAAATTGGTATCAGCTTCAAGTCTATCAGACTCAGCACGAACAGCCTTCACCCAATCCCAAACAGACTGTAAAGCTGCCATCTCTGCCTCTTCCTCAGCGCTAGGCGTTGCCTTGGTGTTCAGCTCAACCATACGTGCGATCATGTTCCTCTGCTTCCACTCTGGGTAACGCCCAACGATCACAGCACCGGCTGCTGCCTTAATATCAGGGATGCGCTGAGCGGACGCTTCAGCTGCTTCATGTTGAGCTTCTGCTGCCTGCTCGGCGTTGTAAGCTGCTTCTTCTTCCGGCGTCATCTCGCGAGTAACGCCCTTCTTGTGTATCATTAGTAGTGCCATAATTTTCTCTCTCTTATGCCGTAAGTCCGTAAAGTAAAATTTTACCAGATGCGAAATTGCCAGAACTTGTGTAAAAACTAATCCCTTGAATATCCGTGTAACTTCCGCCATTCCGGTGTTCCCACGCCCCTACAATGCGCATCATTGTTGTGCTGTTCGCCAATACGCCACTAACGACACCATGCGCGTTTAAATTATCATTTAAGACTGGCACGAATATCTCAGCGGAAACACCCGGATAATAAGCGTCCGACTCAACAGTCTTTTGTGTAACATAACCTTGAAACGCGCCCGACCCATCTGAATCTTGAGTCGATCCGTTGCTGGCATGATACCTGTAGGCGTTCTCATACCCAGATGATAAAACGGAACCGTTGTCGATAATACGAAGATCAACTCTAGCATCAACAGACGGCTTAACGTTTGCGAACACGACTTTGAATGCTTCATATGTCGTGTCAGCCATGTCTGCATAGCTTGAACCATTTCCGTCAAAGTCAATAGAACTCTGACCTGAGCACGCAACCTCCTCTAGCAAAGACCAGACAGGCGAAAATACATTTGAATACTGTGCCTTTTTTGTTGTTCCACTTGCCGACTGAGTTGTGTCGGACACATCGACTACCGGAATAAGATCTGTAGAAGCAAGGGATGTTAGTTCAGTGAGGTCTGAAATTTTTTGATTAGCCATATTATGCTGCCCTTCCGTAGAGTTTTATGTTCCCGCTTGTTCCCCAGTCGCCTGTGCTTCTTTTCAAAGATACGCCCTCAATTGTGGAATAGGCGCTATTGGCGCCACACATCAACATGACTCTGGCTAAAGACGACGATGACGCCCATAACAGGATGTTTGACATCCATTCCGGATACTCCGTCGCCGTAAATCGTGGGATAAGTATTTCACCAAACAACTTCCCCGCAGCCGCATGCGAACGCTTGTGAAAGTAGCCGGTGTTAACACCTGCTGAATTATTGTTGGTGGGAGTCGGTGTAGAATCAAGCAAAGCCAACTCGTGGTAGTGGTATGCGCTACCGCTCGTGATACGGCTCCCATTGTCGATTATGTAACACTGTCCCTCGGAGGTCGCCGAGGGCACCACCCCATCAAACACGATCCGAAACTCCTCAAAGTTCGTATCCGTCAGGTTGGTGTAATTGACTCCGTCTCCGTCGAATTCGATGTAGGTTTGAGAGGCGCAAGTAACCTCCTCTAGCAAAGACCAGACGCTCTCGGACACCAGGTTCGACTTCTGAATATACTTCGTCGTTCCACTGACTGCCTGTGTCGTGTCTGATACATCCACGATAGGAATCTTGTCCCCATCTGCGGGAGTGGTGAGCTCTGTTAGTTCTGTTATTTTTGCGTCTGCCATATATTAAGGGAGTTGGAATGTCATTTCTACAATAAGCCCCTTTGCGCCTGTTCCTGCGGTGTCAATGTCAATTCGAATCTGGTCCCCTGTGTTGACATTGTCATTTGATGTATTTATCACGGGAAGAGAATCTGAGTCATCCTTAGAGTCCAACTCGTTGGCATCGATAGTCAGGGTAGTGGAGAGCATGTCAACAGCTTTGGTGACATTATGAATTTGCACTTCGGGAGTTCCGCTTGAACTTGCGGTTGTAACTGCCGCCGCAACATCCACCAGATCGTAGCCATTGATTGTGGAAGGAACTCTCCAATATGCTTTACCATCACCGGTAGTAATTGCAGAGCCATTTGGATCAGAAACAAGAATGGAGACAACAGACTTACCATAATTTGAACCAGCCAATGCGTCTGGTGAGATTATTCGTTCATTGTCTGTACCGGTTGTTACTTCGGCTGAAGTAGCTACTTCAGCGACGCCACGACTAGTAGTGGTAGCAGGGGCGATACCAGAAATGTTTGTAAAATTGAGTGCTGATCCCATAGGTCTATTTATTGAAGGGGATTTTGATTTGGATCATATTCGGTCCAGTCGTCTTCAACCTTAACTGGACCGTGAATGACCTTGCGCTGCCTCATCCCTGTTTCACTCCAATCAAACTCGAAAATACATGTGAATGTTTTACCTGTAGGTCCGTCGCTCACATGGATCGTAATGGCAGTATAGGTTTGCGCGGGGAATGTGAAATACTCTTGACCTGTGTCTGATTCATCAGATGGAGTATTCTCCAGTTGATCAGGTGCTGATTGAATACCGTCTTGAGGCATCGTTGAATGGGTTCTGATGCGCTGAAGGTAAGTTCCTTTGGCGTCAATCCGAGATTGTTGGGCGGCGGCAATTGCGTCCCAATAGGAATCAATTGCGGCTTTTACGGTTGTGCGAGTTTCTTCAAGAGTTGGCATATTAGTATTTATTAAAACTGGTCGTAGAACGGGTCGGAAGCGTCGGCTAGTGCGGTGATCTCGGCGTCGGAGAGGCGACGATTAAAAAGCATCGCTGGTCCAAGAACACCATCCACTGAATATAGTCTCTCAGGTCCACCTGACACAAATCGATCACCAATCGCAAAATTACCGGAACCCGTCTGAGGTGTATTTGTAAATGATGCAGTTGCCGCCGTGCCGGCGTCAATACTGATGCCGATTTCCTGTGCCGTTGTGTCATGATAAGCACAAAGGAAATACCAAACACCAGTCGTTAAAGTGGATGAATTTTCGACTGTAACATTATCTGTTGACCCAGTCCCATACACCCGCAAAAACCGAACCTTTGAGTATTGGACATAAAAAGTATATTCCCTGTCTGGAGCCGAGGTCGGATAACCTGTGTAATCATCCTTTGTGACTAGCATCGCGATATTATACTGTGAGGCAAAAGACTCAAATTTAACCCAACAGCAAACTGTCATATCACCAGTCGGAGACAAAGATGAGTTGTGAGCGGAACTTAAATATTCATTGTTTGAATTCTCAAAATCTGCCGCATTCGCATACACCGTTCCCGTCCCCTGCCCCACGGTGTTATTGTCCGTCAGATCATTAGATCCGAAGGCGTCAAAACGAGTCCCGCTCGCCTCATCCAGCTTCCAGAAACTCACCAAGTCCGTAGTTGATACAATGGAACCGGAACCACTATGATGAATTCGTCTAGTTGGTAAAAAAAGGACTCCCATATTACCAAGCGTTTGCTGCAATTGTCGTGTATTCAATCATCACACCAATAAGCTGCGCATTGATCGGCAAATTATCGGTTGCGACATTTCGAATAATCTCAAAGTAGATTGCTTCATCGGCGGTTGCACCAGCAGCAAAAAAGCTATCAGAAGCGTCACTGATATGTTGCAAATTATCTTCAATGAAGTTCTCAGTAACGGCCGCAGAGCTTCCAAGATCAGATTGGATTGAATCCGAATCGCCGAATGAACCCGCCTGCAATTCCCATTCAACAGTACCGCTTTCGGCAGAGTCACCATCCGCTGTCCAGTAAACCTTAAACTTTAAAGTTCCAGCATTCCACTTTGGACCAAAGTTGATCCAGAATGCAGCACCATTTATAGTATCGGGGCTGAAATCTAAAGTATCGAGCATTCGAATTTCATAACCCGTTATAAGTTCGGTTGTCGTTGCAGTAGCTCCATTAGTCGTCCATGGAGTCATTGCATTTGCACCGATCCAAGCATATTCATAAGATGAAGTACCATCTGCGATTTCAACGCCTCGGTAGTTGATGAAAACACCGGACGTTGTCGAAGTCGCGAACAAAAGAGGTTTAGTAATTTGACCTGATGAACTAGGCTCTGTTGACGTAAGAGCACCTGCTGTGGATGGGTCAAGGAAGTAGAGAGAATTCTGAGTAAGGCCAGAGAGTCCTGTCACTCTTCCTGAGTAGGTGATTGTGAAATCATTTGCACCTGCGACAGCAGAAACAATACCGACAACTTCAGCGTTATCCGCATTATTTGCTTGGGCTTTGGCATAGGAACCCGAGTCAAACTTCAAAACATCGCCAACCGAGAAGGCATGGGAGGCTTGGGTAATATCTTCGGTTGTTGCAGAGGAACTTCCGCCGCCGACACTCTGATTGGTGACTTGGTATTCACTCCCGCCGTGGGCGTAGAAATACAACTCACCATCACTCTTGGCGTAGAGGTGCGAAGTGCCCCCAATGGGAGCGGACGGCGTCGCCGTGTGGTCGAGGATGTGGTGCGACGAGACCTGCGTCGTCGGGCCAGCGATGTTGCCATAGAAAGTAGCGTCCTGCGCACTGTCCAGATGCAGGACTGCCAATCCACCGACAAAGAACTCCCACTCGCTGCTGCTCAGGTCAGCGTAGGTGGTGTTGTCCAACGTCGAGCCAAACAGGTTGGCGTAGACGTTGTATCCGCCGTAGTCGAAGTTGGACGTAACCACCAACTGGCTGGCGTCAATCGTCTTGTTCGTCAGCGTGTCATTAGAAGAAGCTGTGATATAAGAACCTAGATCTGAAATTTGAGATTCAGTAATACTTAATGCTGCTTGGTGTTGTGTAACATTTGATTCTGCAATTCTAGCATCAGCAAAGGTTCCTGAAGTAATATCACTTGTGGCATGATTGTGAGAGGTTGATGCAATGCCTGCTTCTGCCAACGTATTATTGATCCATGCTGAACCGTTCCACTTAAGGATTTCGCCAGAGGCAATAGATGTAATTGTAACATCGGACAGTGATGAAAGAGAACCTCCACCACCAGCAGCAGCTTCAAGACTAATCTTACCAGTGGCATTGTCATAGGTCAAAACATAGTTATCTTGACCAGCACCAATGGTCTGATCAGCATCAAACACCATTGTTCCAAGAGAAATATCACCTGTTCCCTTTGCCGAAAGATTCAGATCAATATTTGTGTCATCGCCAGCAGCAGAAATAATAGGACCAGAACCAGTTGCTTCATTCTCAATATTAACATGATTTACAGCAGAAGCATCTTCAGTGAATGTCAAAAGTTCTCTTGTTCCATCACCAATAGCTTTATCATTGACATCCAACTGACCACCAAGTTGTGGTGCAGTATCTTCAATCACAGATGAAATACCACCACCAGCACCACTCTGGGCTTCCATCTCAAATCGATTGTTTGCCGCATTGTAGGCAATGACATCATTGTCTGTGGTTGAGAGACCAGAAGACAGGATGGCAGGAATCACAAACTCATTGGTTCCATCGTGATACTTCAGGAGAGCAGTATGATCTGTGGTTGATGTATCAAGAGCAATCTGACCAGCAACAGAAAGAGAAGGTGCAGCAGCATTGGGAATCTCAAGAGTGGCTCCACCAAAATCATGAGTTCCAGTATAAGTGTCACCATCTGTCAGTGCAACATTTGTTGCCACAATGGAGGAATCAACTGCGTCACCATCTGCATTCCATGAAACCAGATTACCGTTTGTTCCTGCTGTGCCAGTTACTAGAGTTGTGTCAGAGCCAGTCTTGGAACCTGAAGCAATATCAGCAGTCTCTACATTACTCAAAGAGTTACCAGTTCCATTTGCGTCAAAGGTCTTGTTAGTAAGAGTATTCGTAGATGATGCAGTGATATAAGAACCAAGGTCACTGATTTGAGATTCAGTAATACTCAGTGCTGCTTGGTGTTGTGTAACATTACTCTGGGCAATTCTAGCATCAGCAAATGTTCCACTTGTGATATCTGAAGCAGCATGAGTATGACCTGTAGCAGCAATACCAGCTTCTGCCAAAGTATTGTTAATCCAAGCAGTTCCAGACCACTTTAGAATTTCACCAGAAGCAATGGAAGTGATCGTCACATCCGAAAGAGTGGACAGAGCCTCCCCAGTGATGTCTGTGAGGTAACCAGCCAGAGAATGGTCCCCCCAACCATATGAGGTATCCCAGTTGCTTGAGTTATCAGTAACCTGACTGGTAGCACCTCCGCTGATCTTCAGGAGACCTGAATATGCACTTACATCTGCCTCCAGACCACCCTGTTCGTGAGTTGCGGTGCCACTGATATCAGAGAAAGATGCAGTCACCGCACCTGTTCTACCAAAGACACTTGAT
>Ga0208547_1000156_pt1 | contig 35365 bp, 40 predicted proteins | sample DEB08_DNA_5_FD_185501 | JGI IMG/M metagenome (GOLD analysis project Ga0208547, IMG submission 185501) | Aqueous microbial communities from the Delaware River and Bay under freshwater to marine salinity gradient to study organic matter... | ecosystem: Environmental > Aquatic > Marine > Coastal ...
ACCCGTTCGCCGCTCAGTCATTTTCTGTAGTAAACTACTGAAAAGCTTCGCTCGACTTGCATGCATAAGGCGCACCGCCAGCGTTCGTCCTGAGCCAGGATCAAACTCTCCAACATAATCTTTGAATTTAAATCTGACCAAAGAATCAACATGGGTTTTACCCATTTCAACTTAAAAAGTTGAATCAACTTAATTAAAAGTTGACAAAAAAAGAGTGCTAGATATTTCTATCTGCACTACCGGCGTTCATACATTACTCAGTTGTCAAAAAGCCAATTTTTTTCGTAATATTGAGAATAACACAATGTAGATTAACATGACATTATTTTTCTAATATTGTGAAATAATTTCTTTTCCCTAACTGTATAGTTTTATTAATAAAATCATCAAAATTTATATCAAAATCTTCAAATTTTTGATTGTCTATTTTTAAACTTCCTGATTCAATAAGCCTTCTAGCTTCAGAGTTAGATTTTGTTAATTTAAAATCTGTTAAAACTTTAGGCAGGTGAATATTTTCTAGTCTTTCAAGCTTATATTCGTCAACTTTAGATGGAGTTGCTTTATTGATTGTTATTGAATTAAAGCTATCTTCTGCATGGTCAGCATCTTTCTTAGAATATAATTCAGTGACTATCAAATGTCCAAGTTTTTTCTTATACTCGAAAGGATTAACATCATTCTGCGACTTCATTTTATTAATTTCATCAATTTCAATATCAGTTAAAAGCATAAAATATTCCCACATTGCTTCATCTGGTATACTCATTAATTTTCCATATATGTTTTCAGGAGTATCTGATATTGAAATATAGTTACCTAGTGATTGAGACATCTTTTTTGTTCCATCAGTACCTACTAATAACGGAAAAGTTATTGCTATTTGTGGTGAGAGATTATAAAATTTTTGGATTTCTCTACCTAACATTAAATTCCACAGCTGATCATGACCACCAATTTCTATATCCGCTTTAACAGCTACTGAGTCATAACCTTGGAATAAAGGATAAAAGAATTCCATTAATGATATTGGATTACCGTTTTCGTATCTTTTTGAGAAATCATCTCTTTCTAACATTTGTGCAAGAGTTGTTGAGGAAGCTAGATTGACCATTTCAGCAGTAGAAATTTTGGAAAGCCAATCTCTATTGGAAACTATCTCGAGGTTCTCATGGTTTAAAATATTTTTAATAAGCGGTAAAACACCATCAGAGTTTTTATTAACATCATCTTCTTGTAGTTTTATTCTGGTTTCAGATTTACCTGAGGGGTCCCCTACTTGAGCAGTGAATTCGCCCAATATTAAAATTGCAGTGTGACCATAATCTTGAAACTTTCTCAACATTCTTAATATGGCATACCAACCTAAAGTAACATCTGGTGCTGTGGGGTCAACACCTAATTTAATTCTTAAATTCTTTTTTGACTTTAAAAGTTTTTCAAACTCTTCTTTAGGAGTGATTGCACTTGATCTTTCTATTAAGTACTTCATTTTGTAATAAGTGTATATCTCCAAAGATGTTTGTCACCTCTTTTTGAATTTTTTCTTTTCATTGCAACAGCTTGATCCACTGGATGAATTCTAGGACTTAAATTTATTGAACCAGTTAGAATATTTTCAGAATCATTGACTAATTCAATTCCAAGTGATTTTGTAATATTTCCAGGGCCGCTGATTCTATCATATTTCAATTTTGCTTTTCTTCTGCTTTCAACATGTCTCTTGCCTATTAAAACTACACCTGATTTAATGAGAACTGCTTCACCAGAACCTTTTTTACCAGCAAGAAGAAATAAACTTTTGTTATTGCCATAAGTTTTTAAAACTGAAATATATGGAGGACCTAATGTAAGTGATGTTGGTATGTTTTTAAAACTACTTAATAGTGATAATTTATCTATAGATTTTCTTCCAAATGCTTCAGTTTCGGTAATCATAATTTCAACAAATTTGTTTTTGTAATGAGTAGAAATTCTCATTCCTAGAACATCAATAGCTGCTTTGTTAGCTGGTTGAGATAATAACTTTAGAACTCTGTTATTTAGTCCCTTTGTTTCCACTTTTATCCTTTTTGATTTAATTTAATATTAAAAGTATTTTCTAAAACTTCAGAAATGTTAACTAAAAGCTCACTGACTTCTATTTCAGAATATGTTTTATCATAACTTCTAGTTACTATTCTAATTCCTATATTTCTGTTTTTTTCATTTATAAAATCATCAAATATATATATATCATTTTCATTATTTTTTAGCAGATCTTTAGTTTTGTCAATTAGCTTTTCTGATTCAAAAGTTAAAGGTACTTTAAATGACAAATCAAATTTAGTAAATGGATATTGTGATAAAGATGTGTAGTTATCTTTAAACATATCAGAATAAAATATGCTTTCTAGATTAATTTGTGCTAAAAATATATTGTCTTCTAAACCAAAATTTTCCATAGATTTAAATGAAAGTTGACCTAGGTGACCTATCTTTTTTTGATTTAGTGTAATAATATAAGAGACATTTTTGTGGAAACCGGGTTTTTCAATTTTTTGGAACTTAGAATTTGGAAAAAGAGAATTAATCTCAAAAGTTAAATCATGAATAGTTGATTTTAACACTTCAGAACCTATTTTTGGATTTGTAATAATAGATGGAAGTATGATACCCAGTGAGTATGTCTGATTTGGGACATTTTTAAAGTTTTTATTCTCAGAATTATCATAAATATTATTTATTTCAAAATACTTTGCATGATAGTTATTGTTTTCAACATTATGTAAGTACGTTGAAATTAAAGATGAGAATAAATTTGTTCTTAAGTTTTCTTGAGTTTTGTCAATTGGGTTTATTAAAGTTACATTTTCTTTCTCAGGAGTAAAGTGGTAATTGTCATCTTTTTCTGCGAATGACAATGTTTGTATTTCGTGAAAATTATTTGATGAAAGTCTTTTTACAGTTTCTTTTCTAACACTCCAATAGTTTCCAACACTATTTAAGTTATTACCTATTGGCAATGTTGAAGGGAAATTATTATAACCATAATGCTTAGCTAATTCTTCTATCAAATCGATTGGTCTTTCAAGATCATAACGCCAGGAAGGAGGTTTAAAGAAAAGAGTGTTGTCATTAATTGAATATTCAATTTTTAAATATTTTAAAGTTTTCGATATAAAATTACTATCAATTGTAGTTCCTAGGATATTTTTAATTTCATCTAGTTCAAAATTAACTTCTTTTGTTTCAATATTATTTTTTGAATGACTACTGATATCTGAGTATTTTATATTTTGATCTGAATTAAAAATAGAAAGGAACCTTTTCAAACCATCTGATTGTATTTTATAATCTATCCCTCTTTCAAATCTCACTGAAGCATCTGATATTAAATTAAGCCTTCTTGATGTTTTCATGATTGATACCTTATCAAAATATGCACTTTCAATAAGTAAATTTCTTGTTTGCTCTGTTACCTCTGTTTCTAATCCACCCATCACTCCAGCTAAAGCAACTGGTTTATCATTATCAACAATGACTAAATCAGATTCTTCTAAAGTTCTAGTTTGATTATCTAATGTGACTAAATTCTCACCAGACTTTGCAAGCCTTACCGAAATAGTTCCAAATAATTTATCTCTATCAAATGCGTGAAGCGGTTGCCCAATATCATGTAAAACATAATTTGTATAATCAACTACATTATTTATTACTCTTACTCCTATATTTGACAATCTGTATTTTATTTTGAAGCCTGAATCTTCAATAACAATGTCCTCAATTTCTACTGAATCATATCTATTACAAAGCTTTAATTTTCCACTATCAACTTTTAAAATTGAATTTATTTTAGATTGAAACTTAAAAACAGGTTCTTTTAAATCTTTATTAAAATAGCTTGTTAACTCCCTTGCTATACCTAAATGAGACATACAATCTCCTCTATTTGGAGTGACACCTACTTCCCAGATTGCATCAAGGGATTCATAAGATTTAGAAAAATCAGAACCCACTGCAATACTTTTATCTAATTTAAGAATGCCTGAATGGTCATCCCAAAGACCAAGTTCAGTTGCTGAACATATCATACCATTTGAAATAACTCCCCTAATATCTCTTTTATCTATTAAGAAATTTTCTTTTATATAGCTTTTAGGTAATGCAACAGGAACAATTGCGCCAACATCAAAATTCCATGCACCACAAACTATTTCATAAATATTTGAGCCAACATCTACTTTTGTTACTCTTACCTTGTCAGCGTTAGGATGTTGATAAATTTCTAAAACTTTACCAACAACTATATTCTTATAATCTGGATTTAATTCTTTATATTTTTCAATTTCAAATCCTAGGCTTTCTAAAGCTTCAGAAATATTATCATTAGAAATATCATCTAGATTTATCCAGTCATTTAGCCAAGATTTAAGAATTCTCATTAAAACTGCCTTAAAAACCTAATATCGTTTTCATAAAAATTTTTAATATGATCAATTTTATGTCTGAGCATTGCTAGACGTTCAATACCAACACCCCAGGCAAAACCTTGGTATTCTTTATCATATCCAACATTATCTAGAACATTGGGATCAACCATTCCACATCCAAGTATCTCTAACCATTCTCCATCATTCCATTTAACTAAAACTTCAGCTGATGGTTCAGTGAATGGAAAGAAATGAGGAATAAATTTTGTTTCTACATTTGTTCCAAAGAATTGTTGAACAAAGTATTCAAGTGTACCTTTAAGATCTGAAAAAGTTAAATTTTTATCAATTGCAAGTCCTTCTAATTGATGAAATACTGGTGAATGTGTTGCATCTAATTGGTCTGACCTAAATACTCTTCCAGGTGCAACAATATATACTGGAGGATTATTGCTTTCCATATGTCTAATTTGTACTGTGCTTGTCTGAGTCCTCAGTAATTTAGTTAATTCTTTATTTAAATATAAAGTATCCGATTCATATCTGGCAGGATGCCATTCAGGAGTGTTCAAAGCATCAAAATTATGCCATGAAGTTTCTGCTTCAGGACCGTATTCTACTTTATAACCAATAGAAGAAAATATTTCAACTACCTCTTCCATTACTGAAGTGAGTACATGTTTATATGTTCCAAAATCTTTATGCCAGTTTACGCTTAAATCAAAAAATTCAGATTTTTCTATATTTTCAAAATATTTATCTTTAAAAGAAATTTGAGCTTTGGTTATAAGTTCATTTATTTGAGATGTAATACTTGTTAAAGTTTGGCCATACCTTTTTTTATCTTCATTGGACAAATCTTTTAATTTTTTACGCTCTTCAGACAATAAAGAATCTTTACCTAAGTATTCTTTAGAAATATTCTCAAAATCTTCTTCAGCTTTTATGCTTTCTAATCTAAGTTTTAGAGAAGAAATTACTTTATCAAAATTTAATTCAGGCATCTAAATTTTTTTGCGCAACTTCTACAAGTTTTTTAAAACCACTTGGGTCGTTAACAGCAATATCAGCAAGAATTTTTCTATCAACTTTAATTCCTGCTTTTGTGATACCGTTTATAAACTTTGAATAACTCATACCATTCTGTCTAGATGCAGCATTGATTCTAGCAATCCAAAGTTTTCTAAAGTCTGATTTTTTGTCTCTTCTATGGGTAAACGCATCAGCACCTGCTTGCATTACTTGTTCTTTTGCAGCTCTTAATCTTTTACTACGTGCGCCAGTATAACCTTTGGCGTTCTTCATAGTTTTTTTTCTAGACTTTTTACTATTTACAGATCTTTTAATTCTTACCATGATTAACCTAACAACTTTCTAATTTTTTTACTGTCACCTTTTGAAGATTCAACATCTCTTTTAAGTCTCGCCCAAGTTCCAGAACCTTTAGCCAGCTTATAATGAGATCTATGAGATCTTCTTCTCATAAATTTTCCGGTTCCAGTAACTCTAATTCTTTTAGACATACCTTTGTGTGTTTTATGTTTCATTTCTTTCCTCCTAAAGGTGCTAAGACCATAGTTATTGATCTACCATCAGGTTGAGATGTAGACTCTACAGTTGAAATATCACTCAATTGATCTTTGAAGTTCTCTAAAACTTTTTGACCAAATTCAGGATGCTCCACTTCCCTGCCTCTAAATCTCAACGTAAACTTAACTTTATCCCCTTCTTTTAAAAATTTTGATGACTGATTCAACTTAATTTTAAAATCATGTGAATTAATTTGTGCTTTAAGCTGGATCTCTTTGACGGAAATTTTAACTTGTTTCTTTTTAGATTCCTTAGCTTTTTGAGCTAACTCATATTTGTACTTACCATAGTCCATTAATCTTGCTACAGGCGGTTTAGCTTCTGGTGAAATCTCAACAAGGTCCAAATTTAGTTCATTTGCAATTACTAGTGCTTTTTTGAGTTCTAGCACACCTATTTGTACTCCATCTGGCGCAATAACTCTTAGCTCTTTAGACTTTATTCCATCATTTATTTTTAATTCTGGTATTTTATCCCCTTTCATAAAAAAAACAGCACGAGGCTGTTCATACTTACCTTACTATTACTCACAGTAGGTGGAACATTGTTCGCTTAATTAAATTATACAATAATAAATTATTAAGTATTAATAAAAAGTTTGTTTAAGGATACGGCTGCTTCAGAACCTTTATTATTTGAAATTCCTGATCGTTCTTCAGCTTGAGTAAGATTTAAAACATTTAAAACGCAGTTTGCAATATAAACATTTTTTTTAATAATTGTATTCATTAACCCATTTGAAACACTTGAAGAAATATATTCGTAATGATCAGTGTCACCTTTGCAAATAACTCCAATTGCAATAAATTTATTAATTTTTTCAACTTCAATTAAGTTATTAATTTTATAAACAAGTTCCCACGCTCCAGAAACTTCATAAATTTCATTATTAAATTTTTTATCCAAAGTTTTTTGAACGCCAGTTAGTAAACCTGTAGTAATTTCTGGATAATAATTAGCAACAACTATGCCTACTTTATTCATTAGAAAAATTATGTCCCATTTTATCCTGTTTTGTTTCTAAATACTTTATATTATCAGGTGTCGTAGTTCCTATGAGAGGAGTTCTTTTTACAATTTCTAAGCCGTAACCTTCGAGGCCAGCTCTTTTAGTTGGGTTATTTGTTAATAAGTTCATTTTTTCTACTCCTAGACTTCTCAGTATAAGAGCTCCGGTTCCGTAGTCTCTTTGGTCGTTTTTAAATCCTAATTTAATATTCGCATCAACTGTATCATCACCTTGATCTTGTAAAGAATAAGCTTTAATTTTATTTCCAAGACCTATTCCTCTACCTTCATGACCACGCATGTAAAGCAGTACTCCGCTATCGTTTTCAACAATTTTTTTCAAAGCATTTTCTAATTGAGAACCACAATCACATTTATTTGAAAATAGTGTGTCACCAGTTAGACATTCAGAATGAACACGCACCATAGTTTCATTACCATTTAGATAATCACCATAAGTTAAAGCCATATGTTCAGTGCTATCATTTGAGTCTCTAAAAACATGTCCAGTAAAATTACCAAATTTAGTAGGTATTTTTGCTTTTGAAATAAACTCAACAGGATTTGCATTGTTTAGCTTGTGCTGAATTAAGTCTTTTATTGTTCCAATTTTTAAATTATGGATATTTGCAAACTTAACTAAATCATCCAATCTTGCCATAGTTCCATCTTCATTAATAATTTCACAAATTACTGCAACAGGTTCATGATCTGAAAGGTAACATAGCTCAACTGCTGCTTCTGTGTGACCAGCTCTTCTTAAAACTCCTCCGTCCATAGCTTGGAGTGGAAAAATGTGACCTGGAACATTAAATGAATTTCTTGTAGACTCCTCATTTAGCAAGCCTTTAATTGTTAAATATCTATCTTTAGCAGAAATCCCAGTTGTTACTTGAGAATCTTTTAAATCGACAGAAGCTGTATATGGAGTCTGCATTTCGTTATTAACACCTTGCATCAATGGCAATTTGAGCCTTTTTGCAATTTTAGAAGATATTGGTGCGCAAACTAAACCTTTACCATACGTAATCATAAAATTGATATGTTCTGGGGTTAAATGAGTAGCTGAAACTACTAAATCTCCTTCATTTTCTCTTTCTTCATCATCAACTAAAATAATCATTTCACCCTGTCTAAATGATTTAATAATAGATTTGATATCAGTTATCATTTTGCAATTTCTCTAAATATTTGATTATGATGTCGTATTCAACATTAACAACATCATCAACTTTTAAAAATTGTAAATTGGTTTTTATATATGTTTCATTTATTACAGCAACAGAGAATTCTTTAATACTTGGATTAACAACAGTCAAAGATATTCCATTTAAAGTTATAGAACCTTTATCTACAATATAATTACTTTTAGTATTTTCAAATTTAAAAGTCCAAGTTTCATTGTCGTGCTCTAATATATCTAAAATTTTAATTGTACTATCGATATGGCCCTGCACTATATGACCACTCATAAGCGAATTTGGAGTCAACGGAAGTTCTAAATTAACATATCCACAATGATTTTTATTTATTGTAGTTCTATTAAATGTTTCTTCTGAGATTTGAAATGATATTATATTTTCATTTTCTGATATTAATGTTAAACAACAACCGTCAACAGCAATGCTTGTGCCGATATCTAAATTTTTGAAGTTTGTATTACCAGTTTCAATTGATAATACATTTTCATTTATTTTATTAATTTTTCCAATTGCTGAAATTATTCCAGTGAACATCAATATCTAGTATAAATATTTAGAATATTATCATTAAGACATAATTCTTTATTTGAATAATTTTCTCCATTTAAAATATTTATACTATCTGTTGCTTTTAAACCTTGAATTAAGCTGTCTTGAGACTTGAATAAATAAAAATTATCATAATAATCATTTTCTATAAAAAGATTATGTATTTTATTACCACCTTCTATTAACACTGAAAAATTATTTATTTCTATAAAAAAATTATTAATATTTTGAATATTTAAAACTCCTAAATTTATAACATTTTTATGCCCAACAATTGTAAAATCTGTAAGATAAATAAAATCCTCACGTATAAAATTTGTAATATTTTGATCACTACCCCAAAGAACAAATTTAATTGGATCTAAATTATTAGTTTTATTTTTAATTAATCGAGTGTCTAATAGTGGCTTATCAATAAGAAATGTGTTTTTGCCAATTAATATTGAATTATAATTTGCTCTCAATACATGAGTTAGTAATAGAGATTCTTCATTCGAAATATATTTATTATTATCTGAATAAATAAAATAATCATTACTGATAGCTAATTTTCCTGTATATGTTATTTTTAAATTTTTAATTTTTTGATTTAAATAATGAGGATTTAATAATTGGTTAACACCTTCTATCAAATGTATAGATATTAAGTTTTGTTGAAGTTTATCTATGCTTTTACCATTTGTTCTACTGTCAATATCAATACCTCCATAATAAATGTTCTTAACACCCTTTTTAATTATTTCATCAGCACATGATGGCGAAGTATCACTATGAAAACATGGTTCTAAAGTAACAAATAATATATCATCTTTCTCAACATGTACTTTATTTAAAACTTCTATTTCTGCATGAGGCTTACCTGGACCTTTATGAAAGCCAGTTGATTTAATATTTAAATGTTTATCTGTTAAAACAGCACCTACTTTTGGATTTGGAAATGGTTTTGAATCAATTGCCAACTTAAAAGCTTCAATCATTGCATCAGGAAAATTAAAACATTTCAAAGCTTTATCCAAAGATTGCACCGCCTTGAACAACAATATCTATATCTAAATTTTTAGATTTCTGAAGGTCGTCGTTTGTAACTCCACCATCTAGAACAAGTAAGCCTCTATAATCCTTGTATTCATTTTTAAAATTCTTTGCTTTTTCAAGTAAATCGATTGATTGTTTTTGATTTGAATAACCAGGGGTTACTCCAAGTAATAAAACAGCTTTAGCATACTTCAGGTAATCTTTCAGAGATTCATTAGGAGTTTTTGGTAATGTAGCAATACCTAATTGTGGAAAGATATTTTGAAATTCAATAAAACTTTCTAAAGTTGTAGATTCTTGGTGTACATAAACTAAATCAGCACCATTTGCAAAAGCAACTTTGACAAATTTTTCGTTATTATCGAGCATCAGGTGTACATCAACTTTGTAATCAGTATTTTTTTTAATTAAATTAATGTGGTTAAAAGACATACTTATATTGTTTGTAAAGTGACCATCTGTAATGTCTATATGAATTTGATCAAATTTATTTTTGTTTTTATTTATTTCTTCTAATAAAAATAATTGATTAGCAGCTTGTATACTTGCTGAGATTATCATCTTAGACCTCTCATATAATCTTGAAATTTCATTCTTTTTTTTCCTTCGGGGGTAACTTCGTTTGGGTATATAATCCCATCAATTAATTCTATACCTGGAGTGTTTTCATCTAAAAAGTAGTTATGTATTTTTATGAATTTATCAGAGAATTTTATAAATGCTGGTCCTATAACATCAAAAGCTCGAATATTTCTTTTTGCTTCAAATAAAGTTAATCCTGTGATATCGAAATCACTTTTTGAAAATTTAGTTGTAAAGGAAACATTACTACTTTGCTTTTTTAATTTTGAATTAAAGTCAATTAAAGAGACATTTTCTTTAAAATGATTGTTTATTTTTGTGTAGACTTCTGAAGCATAGGTTTCTTTAATAATATCTAATCTATGTTGATATAAAATATTTCCAGTATCAACACCTTCATCAATCTTAAAAATTGTATAACCACAGTATTTATAATTGTTTAAGATTGTATTTTCAACAGGAGTTGGTCCTCTTAACTCAGGAAGCAAACTTAAGTGAATATTGTATAAATTTTTATGATTCCTAAGGAAATATTTGGTAAAAATTTTTGCAAAACTGGCAACAATTCCATATTCAAATTTTTCTAGTAATATATCGTCTGAAAAATATAAAAAATCTATTTTGTTTTTCTTTGCAAAATCTTCAACAGGGTTTGATTTTAATTTTCGTCCTCTGCCCTGTTTTTTAGGTTTTAATGTAACAACTTTAATATTTTTGTCTGTATTTAATAAACTTTCGAGGAAAGGTACACTTCTCGAATCAGATCCAAAGAAGTATTTAAATTTGTTCACCAGGAAATCCTTTTATAGATATTTCTTTTAGTGCTATTTTCCTTTCTTTTCTTTTCAAAGAGCTTATTAATAATTTACCATTTAAATGATCGTATTCATGCTGGAGAACTCTACCTAAAAGATCATCACCTTCATAAACAACCTGTTCATTTTTTTCATTTAAACATGAAATTTTTGCATATTCATATCTTTCTATATCCCAATAGTATCCAGGTAAAGATAAACAGCCTTCCATAAAAATTATGTCACCACTAACCTCTTCAAGTATAGGATTTATAGCAACATTGGGACCATCACCTGCATCAAAAACAAATATATTTTTATTTATACCAATCTGAGGAGCTGCCAACCCAACTCCTGGAGCTTCATACATAATTTTTATCATCTTTTTAGTAAGGTTTATTATGTAATCATCAATAACATCAATATCAGATGATTTTTGAGTTAGAGAAGGGTGGCCAAAAATTACTATTTCACTCATAAATGTTTAACTCTCTTTACCTCATAATCAGTTATTTTTGAAAATATATCGATAGTTTCTAAATATTTTACTTTATTTAACTTTAAATGTAATTCGTAAAAATATTCACCGTTATTAGAAATTGGACCAAACAATTTTCCGTCTAAGTTATTTTGTATTTCTTCAGTAGCTTTAATTGAAAATATTTTTAATAAAAGATTTGGTCCGTATTTTCTTCTTGTATCAATTTCTTTATTAATCCATTTTTGAAAATTTGAACTGTTTAATGATTTATTAATATTAATTTCTTTATTAGAAATAACAAAAATAAACAATTTATTTAGGGTAAAGTAATTTAACAATCTTATGAGATAAATTAACCTACTTGAATCAAGTATATTATTTCTTGCTATCTTAGGATTTACCAAAATTAGTGCTTCAATTTCTTTGTTTGAAATATCAGTTAATTTATTATAAGTATTTGGATGATTAAATTCTTCGTTAGAGTAGTAATTTAAAATTTTAAATTTATTAAATAGTAATTGAAATGAATCTTTTATAGAACTTGATATAAAATATTTAATTTCATAATTGAATGAGTTAGTTAACTTAGGTTTTCTATTGTCAAATTCAAGATTTTGAAATTCATTTAAGAAGTAAAAATTTCCACCAAAAATATTATTTTTTAAATATGCTGATTCAATAATATTTAAATGATTTAATTTTGGTAATCTGAATGCAGTTGAATTTGAATCGTAAAAGAAATAACCCGTATCATTGTTAATAATTATTTTTTCAAAATTAGTTGAAAGTAAAATGACTAATTTGTAATCTTTAATTAAAAAAAATTTATCTATTTCTTCTTTTCCTCCAGTTTTTTGATAAAAAGAAATAGTAATATCATTTTTTAAAGTTCTATAAATATTTGAAATTTCTTTAAGGGATGATGCAAAAATAATATTTTTTTTGAACTTGAAAATATTTTTGTTTATTTGATTTAAGTGAAGATTTTCAACATTTTTTGCATTCAAAATTTTTTGTTTATTTAAATTTTCAATATTAATTAAATTATATATAACTATTCCAATATTTAAGAAATTTGATAATGCTAAAAATTTAAGATATTCGAGGTTCTTTTGATTAATTGCAATATTTGTTAATTTAACAATTTCATTTAACTTTGAAATTGAAGTATTTTCTTTTAATTCTAAAACAATTGCCTTATAAATCTTATTTCTAAAATTAACTTCAACTATCGAGCCAACTTTTATTTTGTTTATAAATTTATTAGGTATCGAATAAGTAAATAGTTTAAATTTATATGTATTATTTGAAATAAGCTCAACATCTGCATACATTATTTTATTATTGTATCAATTAACAATTTAGCTATTTCATTTTTATTAATTCTATCTGTTTCAAGTATTTTTTCATTTCTATCAATAACTGTTACTTGGTTGTTAGGAGATCCAAATGGATTTTTTAAAATATTATTTATTACTAAATAATCAATATTCTTATTACGCAACTTAGCGAAATTTAATTCATTGTCTACTTGTGCAGAAAATCCTATTGTTATTAGTTTAGGAAATTGTTCCTTAATAGTTTTAACAACGTCTAAATTAGGATTAAGTAATAAATTATAGGGACCATCATTTCTACTTATTTTCCCTTTTGATTTTTCAACAACAAAATCAGATACCGCTGCAGTCATAAATAAATATATTGAATTTAGTGATTCTGATTCAATAATTTTTAACAACGAATCTGAATCAGTAAATGAAATATTCTTTGCATGGGGTAAAGATTCAATTTTTGTTGAATGAATGTATACAACTTCATAACCTCGAGCTAATAATTCCAAGCCAATAGCTCTACCCTGTTTACCAGATGAATTATTAGAAATTATTTTTACATCATCAATATTCTCTATAGTTGGTCCAGATGTAACTAAAATTTTTCCTTTTGATTGTGTTATTATTTCGTGAATTTCATTAGGTTCAATTAACCTTCCTTCACCTTTATCACCAATATCTAAAGATCCGTATCTAGGTCCTATAATAAAGTTATTTTTAATTAATTTAGAAATACTACTTTGAATTGTTGGGTTCATATACATTTCTTCATGCATAGCTGGCGCTATATAAACTGGTTTCTTATACATTAAGAAAGTTGAAGTTAAAAGGTCATCAGCTATACCATTTGCGAGTTTAGAAATTAAATTTGCTGAAGCAGGATATAAAAGAAAAATATCAGCCCATCTAGCTAATTCAATATGAGGAGATCCTGTAATTTGAGACCAATCTGATAATGGATTATTTTCTTTTATAAATTCTTTACTTAAATATTTAAGACCACTGTAAGTAGATAAAAATTTAAAATTGAAATATTTTGAATATTCTTTATAAAAAATTTCAGTTTTAGAACATGCAACACTACCCGATAGTCCAAGTAGTATGTTTTTGCTCATTAACTTTTTTCTGAAACTTCAACCTTTCCTGCAGCTATTTCTTCGAATGCAACAGTAAGTGGTTTTCTACTTAAACTTTGAACTTGTGGTGGTGTATAAGCGCCGATACCTTCGCCAAGTTGATTAAAGTATGAATTAATATCTCTTGCTCTACGTGCAGCAATAATTACTAAGGCAAATCTACCAGGTGTTTGTTCTAAAAGCTCTTCAATAGGTGGTTTAATCATCTTTCCTCCAAGTCATATATTATATCAATAATTTCTTTAACTGAAGTATTTAAATCTACATTTTGAATATTGAAATTATACAAATGCTTTTTCTCTCTCTGCAAGTTTGCTAACTTCATTCTTTCTTGAATAAATTCATCGTTGTGACCTCTGCTTCTGAGTCTTTCTCTTAAAGTTTGGTTATCAATATCTATAAAAATTCCAATAAAGTGTGGATATTCTTTCAGAAGTTTTGTAGCACCATTTACTTCTAAATCTAATAAAATTACTTCTTTTTTATTTTTTATTTGATCCTTGCCTGTTCCATAAAAATAATCGCCATACTGTTCATACTCAATAAAAAAATTTTTATTAATTAAAGAATTAAATTCATCTTCAGTTACAAAAAAATAATCTTTACCATCTATTTCACCATCTCTTTTTGAACGTGTTGTATGTGATATTGAAAAATGTATATTTATATGATTTGAGAGTTCATTAATAATTGTATTTTTCCCAACACCAGATGGACCTGTAATAATATAAATCATTTTGTTAAAAAGTTTACAATAATATCAATGTCTTTGTCAGTTAATTCTTTTAAAACAGTTTTTTCTGTTAAATTGATTGATTCTAGAAATCTTGCTGACTCCACTTTCCCTTTTTCTTTGCTTGATGTTATATACTTATGAACTCTTATAGAATTTAAAATATTGCTATCTCTACCATGCTTAAAATTATCTACTAAATTTTTGTTATTAACGCTAAAAGAATGAATAAACTCATCTCTGGCATTCTTTATAGCGTTTATTTCAATTTTTAAATTCATTTTTTGAAATATTATCAAGTATAGCATTAACGAATTTTGCACCATTTGAAGTAGAATGTTTATCTGTTAATTTTGTCCATTCAGAAACTATTACTTTTGATGGAGTAAGATTTAATTGAATTTCTCCTATACCTAAAATAAGCGATGTTTTCTCTGTTTTTGCAATTCTTTCAAATGACCAATTTTGAGAATATTTTTTTATTAATAAAACTATTTCATTCAAGTTGTTGGTAATTTGCTTTAATAGCTGCTCTGCTCTTAAAGTTTGATTTACGCTTAAATCATTTTTTACCAAAATAAATTCTTTTATATCTAAATCAGATTCAAATAAAGATTCAAAACATACTGACCTAAAATCTTTATTCATGCTCTTGTCATATATGTTTTTGTTTTTGTATCAATTTTTATTACATCATTTTCATTTATAAACATTGGAACTTGTAAACTTAAACCTGTTTCACAAATAACTTCTTTGGTTGAGGAATTTACGGAATCGCCTTTTACCGCAGGTTCAGATTTTGTAACAATCAAAGAAATTGAAGTGGGTAAAATAACTTCTATTGGATTATCTTTATACATTGCAATAGTAACTTCTTGATTGCCTTTAAGTAGCAACTCATCGCCATCAAGAAATTTTTGATTTAAAGATATCTGGTTGTATGTTTCTGTATTCATAAAAAAATAATCTACTCCATCTGAATACAAAAATTGGAAAGGTTGTTTATCTACAAAAGCTTGTTCAACATCTTCGTCAGCTCTAAAAGTTTTATCAATAACTCCACCATTGGTAATATTTTTCAATTTAGTTTTAACAAAAGCTCTACCTTTTCCGGGTTTTACGTGTTGATATTCAAGAATTAAATAAATGTTGTTTTCGTAAATAATAGATTGGCCTGGCCTAATATCGTTTGTAGAAACCATTATGGTATCACCCCTTCTTCTTTAGCTTTATTTTTCAGATTAATAAATTCTTCATAATCTCCTGTAAATGTCATTTTGCCATTTACATCTGTTAAAAGATAATAAATAAAATCATTTTCAGGAGTGTTGAATATAGCTTTCATGGATCTCTCACCAAATCCAGAAATTGGTGTTGGCGGCAAACCGCTATATTTATAGGTATTATATGGACTATCAGTTTGTAAATCTATCAATAGCACAGAAGATTTTCTTTTTTGTAATGAATAAAGTACAGTTGCATCAATTTGTAATATCATATTGTCATTTAGTCTGTTCTTAATTACTGATGAAACTAGTGGTCTATCTTCATCTAATTTGGCTTCTGCTTCAATAAGACTAGAAATTGTAAAAAACTCTGTGGGACTTCCTATCCAATTAGGTAAAGTATTGTTTTCTAATAAATTAGAATATCGATATTCGAGCTCATCAACTAATTTTTGTAAAATTTCTTCACCGTTTGCATCAATGTTTATTTGATATGTATTTGGAAATAGTAAACCTTCCCAATTTTGTAGTTTTGAAAAATCTCCATTTGGTAAAAAGTTGCTTACGACCCTTCCAGAGATTAAAGAATTTTCTAATTGAACAACTTCATAACCTGTTTGGGCAGAAATAGTTTCTAACGTTTCTGATATCCACAAACCCTCAGGTATTGTAATGTTATAAGTTTTTAGTGGTGGTCCTTTTAATAAAAGTGCAGTTAGCTCTTCATATTCGAGATTATTTGGTAGTTCATAAGAACCAGCTCTTAATTTATCAGTTAAATTTTCATTCCTTAGATACAATTCAAAAGCTAACTGAGAATTGATTACTCCGGAAGAATCAAGAATTGCAGATATTTGCGAGGCGGAAGCACCTTGGGGTATATTAATATTTATAATTTTAAAGTCTTCATTTGATTGACTTGAAACAATATTAGATGGTTTGATACCGTCAGCAATATTATTAAAGATATTAAAAATTAACAACAATAATAAAAATACAGATAACAGTTGTAATAGAAGTCTGTTCTTTAAGTAAAAATTACTCATTTTTTTTAATATAGCTTTCTAAAATTTCTAAAGCAGCCAAATCATCATTTCTTTCAGTACTTTTATTTGAAATAATATTAGAAGTAAACCTTTCGTCTATTTTTTCTATTGGAATTTTAAAATTTAAAGAATTTATAAATTCATCAACTACAGCTGTCATTCTGTTTAACTGTGCATTTAATCCAATTGGATAACCAATTGCGATAAGATCAATATTGTAATTTTTAATCATTTTTTCAAGTTCAGTATTCAAATTTGAATTTTTTTGATCAACTATTTTCAATGGTATGCCAATGTTTGTATTAGATTTTTTTAATGCAAAACCAACATATCTTTCACCATAGTCAATTGATAAAATATTTTGATTACTTAATGTCATTATGAAGAACCTCTTTTATTTTGACTAGTGCTTCTTCAATATTGTTTAAATTTGGGCCTCCACCAATAGATAGATTAGGATCTTTAGAAGCCCCTCCACCGTAAGTTTTAGAAATATTTGATATTAAAACAGAAATATCATAGTCTACTTTGTTACTTGTTGCTCCAATCAAAGATTTTTTACCATTGATTGAAGAAATCAATACAACTAAGTCAATGTTGTGTTCGTTGATTAACTCCAATGAAATATCTTTTAATTCGTTTACGCTTTCAGCGTCAACTTGTGAAATAACAATATTGTAATTTGATAAAGATTCAGATTCTTGTTTACATGTCTCAATTATTGAATTTACCTCTAGCTGTCTAAATTTTGATATTTTTAATTTATATTCTTCAAATGTTTCTAACTGTGAATTTAGTTTTTTATATACTTCATCTGGCTGAACATGAAGCAATTTAGCTACATTATTATAAGATTTATAAGCATTGTTTAAAAATTCATAAGCTAGTAAACCTGAAAGCATTTCAACTCTTCTGAGATTTGAACCAATTGATGATTCTTGAAGTAAAACAATTAAACCTACATCATGAGAATTGTGTACATGGGTACCACCACAAAGTTCTTTAGAAAAATTACCAATGTTAACAACTCTTACATCGTTATCATATTTATCACCAAAAAAAGCTAAAGCACCTTCTGATTTTGCTTTTTCAATATTCATAACTTTTGTATTAACTTCTAGATCTTCAAATATTTTAATATTTGATAATTGAAAAATATTGTCTAACTCTTCATCAGAAACTTTTGAAGTATGACTAAAATCAAATCTAAATTTTCCTGGTGTTACATTTGAGCCTGCTTGTGCAACATGATCTCCGAGAACTTCCCTTAGAGATTGATGAACTATATGAGCACCTGTGTGGCTTTTAGAAACACCATTTCTAAAAGATGAGTCTACATTTAGTTCAACATTTTGACCAACTTCAAAAATATTGGTTTCAAGAATTAAACCTACTGAATTATTAGAGTTTTTAATTACATCAATAACTTTATAGATATCATTATCTAATTTTACATAACCTTCATCTGATATTTGCCCACCAGCTTCATAATAGAAAGGATTTTCATTTGTAAATATTATTTGTGTTTTATCAAATGTTTCGACATGGATAATTTCAGAATTTACATTTTTGGAGTCGTAACCAATGAAAGTGTTTAATTCAACATCGAAATTGTAATCGTCATTATTTTCTTTATTCATAATTTTTGATTTTTTTTTGTGCTCTTCAAAGTAATTAAAATATTTATCGTCATCAATATTAATATTATTTTCAAAAGCAATTTCTTTTGTTAGTTCATATGGGAAGCCAAAAGTTTCAAATAATTTAAAAGCGTCTTTTGCGTCTATTGAATTTTTTTCAATTAGTAAATTCTTAATTTCTTGATTACCTTTAATAAGTGTATTCTTAAAAAGATTTTCTTCTGTAATAAAAAGTTTTAGTATTTTTTCAATATTGCTTTTTAAATCAGGATATTGTTCCTTGTAAATATCAACAATTATTTCAATTAAAAAAGAAAGTGATATTTCTTGTGTTGAAACTTGATTAAAAGCTCTAATTGCTCTTCTGATAAGCCTTCTTAGTATATACCCACGACCCTCATTAGTTGGAACAACGCCATCTGAAATCATGAAAGTTGAAGATTTAAGATGATCTAAAATCACTTTTTCATATTTAGAATTTGGTTTATCAACGTATTTACTAAGTTCTTTACTAAGAGGTAAAAATAAATCAGTATCAAAAAGTGTTTCTTTATCTTGCATAATCATAGATATTCTCTCAAGACCCATACCTGTATCAATATTTTTCGAAGGAAGTGTTCCAGTAACTTGAAAAGGTCCATCTTGAATAGATTCCATGAAAACAAGATTCCAGATCTCAATAAAACGATCTTCCCCTCCACCTATTGGACCACCGTCCTCACCGTATTTTTCTCCTCTGTCTATAAAAATTTCAGAACATGGCCCACACGGTCCAGGAATATTCATATGCCAAAAGTTATCCGCATCACCTCTTTGAATTCTTTCTTCAGGAACACCGATTATATTTTTCCAAATATTAAAAGATTCATCATCAGTTTTGTACACGGTAAACCACAATTTACTTTTATCAATTTTTAATTCATCAACAATAAATGCATAAGCTAACTTAATTGCGTCTTCTTTAAAATATTTACCTACACTGAAGTTGCCTAACATTTCAAAAAAAGATAGGTGTCTATCAGTTTCTCCAATAATATCTATATCAATAGTTCTAATACATTTTTGAGAAGAAGCCATGTTTGGTGATTCAGGTTTTAATTTTCCTAAAAAATAATCTTTTAAAGGTACCATACCTGCTGCTGTAAAAAGTAAAGTTGGATCATGTGGTATTAGTGATGATGAAGGAATAATTTTGTGTCCTTTTGATTCAAAGTAGTTAAGAAACTTTGAGCGAATTTCGTTACTTTTCATTATTATCAATAACTTTTAAACTGTATTCTTCTAGTAAGTCCGCATCTAATGTTGTTGGAGCATCAGTTAATGGGTCCATTCCAGATTGAGTTTTAGGAAATGGAATAACATCTCTAATTGAGTGCTGTTTCATTACTTCTGCAACTAATCTATCGATTCCAATTGCAAATCCAGCATGTTGTGGTGTTCCATAAGATAAAGCTTCAATAAACCACCCAAATCGGTTTTCAATTTCAGAGTCGCTTAGACCCCATTTTTTTAATACCAAAGTTTGTAAATCGGGATTGTTAATTCTCTGTGACCCAGAACCAAGTTCAACTCCATTTAAAACTAAATCATAATGTAGTGCAATTGCTTCAATTGGGTTATTTTCAAAGTCATCTAAATTTTGAGGAGCAGTAAAAGGATGATGAGAAGGTTGCAAAACATTATTTTCTATTTCAAAGTATGGAAAGTCTTCTACCCATAGAAAAACATGTTCTTCTTTTTCGCTCTTTTCAAATAGTTTAGTTCTAAGCAGATCCATTGTTTTTGAGATATCTAATAAATTACCAACTTGAAATAAGAAAGTACCTTCTCCAAGTGCACTCACAAAAGATAATTCATCATCACTCATATGTTTAGCAAGCGGTCCTGAAAAGTTTTGATTTTCATACTTTATCCAACCTAATCCATTACTTCCTAACTCCTTAGCCAAAGAATCAAAATTATCAATCTCTTTTCTAGTTAGAATTTTTGGTGTAAATAGATATTTAAATACTCCAGAACTATCTAATGAGTCTTTAATAAATGAAACTTTACTATTAGAAAAAACATTGGTCGCATCCTTAATAGTTTCTTTAATTCTTAAATCGGGTTTATCTGTTCCGTACAAGTTAATGGCATCATGAAAAGATAAAGAGGGAAAACTAGAGTTTAATTTTATGTCAAAAGCTTCACTAAAAATACTTTTAACAATGTTTTCAACATTATTTTTTACTAAATTAGGATTAGCGTTTGAGAATTCAAGGTCTAATTGTGTAAATTCAGGTTGCCTATCTTTACGAGAATCTTCATCTCTATAGCATTTAGCAATCTGATAGTAATTAGGGAAACCAGACATCATAAATAATTGCTTATACATTTGTGGTGATTGCGGCAAAGCATAGAAAGTTCCAGGATTTTTTCTAGATGGTACAAGAAAATCTTTAGCGCCTTCAGGTGTTGATTTAATTAAAGTTGGTGTATCAATTTCTAAAACATTCATTTCGTTCATTACATTTCTAATACTTTTGAATACTTTAGAACGAGCTAAAATATTTTGTTTCATTTCATTTCTTCTTAGGTCTAAGTATCGATATTTTAAACGAATACTTTCATCAGTCTCAATATTATCTTCGATTTGAAAAGGTAAAGTTTTACTCTTATTTACAATATATAAATTGGTAACTTGAATCTCGTAATTTCCAAATTCTTGCTTTTTATTTTCTAAACCCGGTTCTCTTTTTTTATAAATTCCTGATATTGAAATATAAAATTCACTCCTAATTTTTTCAATTTCGCTTACATTGTCATCAATAACTAACTGAATAAAAGAGTCATAATCTCTTAAATCGATGAAAGTTAATCCCCCATGGTCTCTTACTGTGTTTACCCAACCAAATAGATCATTTACCTCAGTATTTGTATTTAAATTTCTTAATTCTTTAATATTCATAGCAATTCTTTTTCTGAAAATTCAATAGTTGTGTTATCCGCTAAGTTCTTTATTGTATCTTCATCAGAATTAATAACATATTGAAAATTATTTGATTTAGCTTCTTTAAATTGAGAGTTTATTTTAGATATTCTTGCAGGTTTACTAAAAGGAATATTCAATAAGTCTAATTTTTTTGAATATTCGATCATCTTTTCAATATTTGTACCAATAAGGTAATATTTATTATTATTTTCATTTAAATCTAGTAAGTCCAATATTCGTTCAACTCCAAATGCTACACCTACCCCTTTAAAATTTCCAATATGTAAAATTTCTGAAAGTTTATCGTACCTCCCACCTCCACCTATAACCACTCCTTCACTAGTTATAAATTCAAAAGTAAGATCGTTGTAGTAATCCAACCCTCTAACTAACCTATCGTTTTTTTTATATTGAATATTTTTAGCATCTAATAATTGCAATATATTATCAAAGTTTTCGAGTGATTCTTTTGAGAGAAAATCGTATATATGAGGTGCATTTTTAATAATATTCTTATCAGCTTTTACATTCGAATCAAGTATTCGCAAAGTATTATTTTCCAGTTTTTCTTGCGATTCACTTGAGAGTTTTTCATAATTCATTTTGAAAAACTTATATAACTCTTTTACATATTTTTTTCTATCAATGATTGAACCAATTGTATTTATATTTAATGTAAATTGAACGTTCAATTGTTTTAAGAAGTTAACTGAATCATTAATTATTTGAAAATCTGAAAATATATCAATGTTACCTATTATTTCTGCTCCAGCTTGTGTAAATTCTCTATATCTATTTTTTTGTGGATTTTCATATCTGAACATTTGACCAAAGTAGATATATTTTTTAGTAAGATCTTTATTTACTTGAGCATGATATCTAACAAAACTTGATGTACCTTCAGGTCTCAAAACTATATCTCTCCCTGCTTTGTCTTTAAATTGATACATTTGTTTAGTAACAATTTCTGAATATTCTCCAATTGATTTTTGAAATAACTCTGCGTGTTCTATTGTTGGAGTTATTACAAATTCATAGCCAAAATTAGAAAAATTTTCTATAAAAGATTTTTGTAAAGCAAAATATTTTTTGGACAACCCATTTGAAATATTGTTAGTTCCTTTTACTTGTTCAATCATTTAATAATTCCTTTAAAACAATATTATTATTTAATATATTCTCTACAGAATCATATTCACCATGTCCAGGGAAAATATCATAACTTTTTTCAAAATTAAGAAATACATTATTGATAGAATCTTTCATACTTGAAATACTCCCACTGTAAAGATCTGTTCTACCAATGCTTTCTTTAAAAACAAAATCTCCGGTGAAAATAGCTCCTAAATTTGAGAATTCAAAAGATACACTACCTATAGTATGACCAGGGTTCGAATAAACTTTTAGAAAATCATATTGATGTAAATTAATATCTAAAATTTCTCCTTCATATTGTTCTAAAGACAATCCATTAAGAATCTTACCAATTTGTTCTTGTGGATTTCTTGCAAGAAATTCATCATCCAAATTCATAAAAATATTACTTTTAAATTCTTTCATCCCTAAAGAATGGTCATAATGACCGTGTGTAACAAAGGCACCACCTATTGAAAGGTCTTTACCGCTAATGTAATTTAATGTTTCATCTAAATCAGGTGGCAAATCAATCAAATAGCACACCCCACTATCATCTGGAGTAACAACATAACAATTAGAAGTAGTAAAACTTGTAAACACTTTTATATCGTTCATTATTTTTTACCTGGAAAAATTCTAGATGCATCGAACACGTTTTCAATTTTTTTAGCATCTTCTATAATTGCTTCTAATTGGTTATTATCACTAATTTCAACTTGAAAGATTAATGAAACAATTCTTTTGCTATTTGTTACAGATTTTGCAACTAAAATATTTCCTCCATTATCAGAAATAGCAATTGTTGCATCACGTAGTAAATAAGGTCTATCAATTGCTTCAATTTCTAGCCAAACAATTGTTCCAGTATTAGCTGTATAACCCCAAGATACATCAATAATTCTTTCACCAATAGAAGGATTAATTTGAACATTTAGACAATCAGAACGATGTATAGCAATACCATTTGAAATAGTTACAAAGCCTATTATGTCATCACCGGGTACTGGCACACAACATTTAGCCATCCTAACTTGTATATCATCGTAACCTTCAACAATAATTAAATCTGATTTTGAGTCAGGTTTTATTTCAGGAGAAAATAAATCATCATCAATAGAAATTTCTTCAGGAAATATTTGCTTTCTAATTTTATTCCCAACAGTATTTATGCCTGTATTACCATTGCCAAGATTTTGATATAGCGTCTCAATATTTGGCAATTTCATTTCAGTTAAAAGTTCTTGAAGAATAACATCTTTACCTTTTTTTTCTAAAACATCTGAATTATCTTCAAGCCAAGTATTTAAAATAGTTTTTCCTTTTTGAATATCTTCATTTTTAAGTTGTTTTTGATACCATTGTCTAATTTTTGATCTTGCTCTAGTTGTTTTAACGACATTTAACCAATCTCTACTCGGTCCCTTATCTTTATCTTTACTAGTTAAAATTTCAATCGTGTCACCAGATTTTAAGATATTACCTAAATTAACCAATTTTCCATTGACTTTTGCTCCAATTAATTTTTCACCAACTTGTGTGTGTATGGCAAAAGCAAAATCAACTGGTGTTGATCCTGAAGGTAAAGAAATAACATCACCTTCAGGAGTTAAACAAAATACTTCATTCTCGTATAAATCTAATTTCATATGTTGTAAGAATTCATTTGGATCAGGATATTCGTTTGATATTGATGAAAGCTCATTTGTCCATTTTGTTAAATCGTTTGAAGGTTTTTCTTTATACTTCCAGTGGGCAGCTACTCCGTATTCAGCTCGATAATGCATGTCATGAGTTCTAATTTGTATTTCCATCTTTTGCCCAAGTGGAGTAAGTACTGTTGTATGCAAGCTCTGATATAAGTTAAATTTTGGCATTGAAATAAAATCTTTAAATCTTCCAAGTACAGGTTGAAAATTTGCATGAATTAAACCAAGAATTGTGTAACAATTTTTTACATCATCAGTAATTATCCTGATACCAATTAAATCGTTTATTTCGTTAAAAGATAAACCATTATTTATAATCTTTTTATAAATTGAATAATTATGTTTTGGCCTACCAGAAACATTTGCAGATATTGAATTATCTTCTAAAAGTGTATTAATAATACTTATAGATTCTTCAATTTGCTTATTTCGATTTGGGTTTACTAAAGTTATTTTCTCTTGTATTTCATTATTTTGCTTATTAAAAAGAATTTTAAAAGATATATCTTCTAGTTCATGTTTAATTGATTGTAAACCTAATCTATGAGCTAAAGGAGCATACACGTAGAGTGTTTCACTTGCTATTTTCTCCTGCTTCCATTCATTGTGAAATTCAATAGTTTTAATATTGTGTAAGCGATCAGCTAGTTTTAATATTAAAACTCTTATGTCTCTGGACATTGCTATAACCATCTTTCTAATTGCATCTGCCTTTGCTTCCTCAGTTGAGTTATATTTAATTTTGTCTAATTTTGTTACACCATCAACAATGTCTGCAATCTCATTACCAAATTTTGATTTAATATCTTCATAAGTTATATCTGTATCTTCTATAAGATCATGTAAAAGAGCTGCAATAATAGTCTCTATATCTAAATTTATTTCTGATAAGTAAATTGCAACTTGTAGAGGGTGAGTTATATAAGGCTCACCAGATTTTCTTTTTTGATTTTTGTGACCTTCATTAGCAAATATAAAACCTTCATTAATTAAGCTGTGATGCTTATTATCCATATTTGATAATAATTTATTTAATAATTCACTAGTTTGGCTGGTTGGATTTATAGTATCCATATATTTATGGTAGTAAAGTTAATTAGTTTTTATTATTTTTGATAAAAATGGTACAGTTACAAAGATAGAACTATAGGTTCCTGATAGTATGCCTATCAATAAAGGAATAGCAAAATCAGATAAACTACCATCTATACCTAAATAATTACCTAGAAATAAGATAGAAACTATTGGAAAAGCTGATGTGAGAGAAGTATTTATGCTTCTCATTAATACCTCGTTAAAAGTTTTATTTAATACTTCAGTTGTAAGTTGGTTTCTTTTAAATAACTTTTGAGAATCTTTTAGCTTGTCAAAAAGTATGACAGTATCATACAATGAATAACCAAGAATTGTTAGTAAAGCAATAATTGTTGAAGGTGTTATTTCTAATCCCAGTAATTCATAAACAGTATAACTAAGAAATAGATCGTGGAATAAGGCTATCAATGCTATTACTGCATATTTAAATTCATATCGAAAAGATATCAAAATAACAATTATTGATAAAAATATAACTAGTGCTCTTAATCCTTTTGAAGTAATTTCAGCTCCAAAAGTAGGACCTACTCTTTGAAACTCGATATCATCTTTTGAGACATCAAACTTATTGGAAAGATAATTAAGTAATTCAGTTTCTCTTTCTTGAGTTGATTCAATTGCTCTAAACAAGATAGAATTTGAATTTTCAAATGTTTGATATCTAGAAACTTTAAGAATAGTATTATTTAAAACATCAGAAATATCGTCTTGAGTATAATTTGTTGATAGTTGATAAGTAGTTCCACCCGTAAAATCTACTGATAAATTTAAATCACGATATCCTGAAATTGACAAAACAATCATGGAAATAAAAATAATAATTTCAATTAAGAAAATTTTCATAAATCTATTTCCTAATTTATAAAAATCAATCTCAGTTGTTCCTAAAAATAATTTACTAAACATTTGTTAATGCTTCTTTCTTTATTGGAAAAAATGATCTTGAGTTGTTAGAAAGTTTGGTGAACAAAGGTACAGCATTTTTAGTAAATACTCTTGTAAATATTAAATCAAAAACAGTAGCTATACCAAGTGTTAATGCGAAACCACGTATTGGTCCGATAGCTAATAAATATAATATTACAGAAGCAGTAAGAGAAACAAAATCTGCAGTTAATATAGTTTTCCAAGCTTCAGTTACGGCTTTTTCGGAAGCATATTGAAAAGATCTACCAATTTTAAGTTCATCTTTAAATTTTTCAAATGTGACAATATAGGAGTCTGCGGCTAATCCAATTGACACAATTACACCGGCTATTCCAGCAAGAGTTAGAGTAAAACCTTGGTATTTTCCTAGTAGAGAAATTGCTGAATAAAACAGCATTCCAAAAGAAGATAATCCAAGAATTGCAATTAATCCATTTAATCTGTAATAAAGTATTAAAAATAAACTTACAATTACTAGACCAACTAAACCAGCTTCAAGACCAAGTCTTAATGTATTTTCACCCAAAGTAGCAGATACTTTTTGTATGGAAGAACGTTCAAAAGATACTGGTAAAGCTCCGTATCTAAGAACAACTGCTAAATTATTTGCTGATTGACCTTGATCAGCATTACCCATAGAAATAGCAGCAGTTCCTCCTGTAATACCTACATTTGGATTGACGTCTAAAGCTATACCTGGAGCTGAAATCACTTGACTGTCAAGAACAATGGCAAGTTTTCTTTGCTCCCCTGTCAAACTCGCTAATTGTTTAGTTAATTCAGTAAATTTATCTGCAGATTCATCTTTGAAAACAAGTTGTACAATCCATTCATTTTGTGGATATACAGCTAAAGCATCGCTAATGTCATTACCAGATAAAACAGCGGGACCCAATTCATAAATAATTGGATAACCACCACTAAGAGATAATAAATATGTAACTTTATTAGGATCATCATTTATAGTTAAGCCAGTTAATTTGTCTACACCTTCAGGTGCATTTATTGTTGGATTTTCAGAATCATCTGTATTTTCAATTATTTCTAAAGCTGGTGAATAACCAATGTTTAATGAAGAGTCAAGTACTGGTCTAAAAGTTAAGAGTCCAGTCGTTCCAACTGCTTCTATTGCTTTTTCTTGATCTGTGATGCCTGGTAATTGTACTAATACAGAATTTTCGCCACTGATAGAGATTTCTGGTTCTTGAACGTCTCCAAACGCAGCGATTCTGGTTCGCATTATATTCACAGCTTGTTCAATTAATTCTGTATCAGTACCTTCTTCTGCAGTAAGAATTAAAGAGATTCCACCTTGTAAATCTAATCCTAATTTAGGAGTAATATCATTAAAAAAAACATAAAAAAACAATGAGATTGATAAAACAGGTAGTAGTAGAAACTTTAAGATGTTTTTCATGAATTATTTAAATGAGACGTTGTTTTTTAAAATCTCAATTTCTCCCTTTTTTACAACAAGAGTAACTCTATCATCTTTAATATTTACAACACGTCCAAAAATACCAGAATCAGTTAAAACATCATCACCTATTTTTAGTGAGTTAACGTAATTTTTATGTTTTTTTTGTCTTCTCTTTTGAGGAATATAAAGAATTATATAAAAGATAATAAATACAAGAATTAAAGGTAATAGTGCTATCAATTCATTCACAGTTCTAAACTTTCTTTATACTTTTCAAAATTTGAGTTTAATATACTTTCTTGTATTTCATTAAGTATATTTTCTGTTTGGACTATGTTATGTAAAGTTAAGTAAAACCACGAAGAAGTACTTTCATTAATTAACAAATGTCTCAAATAAGATCTTGAATAATTTTGACATGTAAAACAGTTACAGTTTTGGTCAAGAGATTTTGAATCTGAAAAATATTTTGAATTTTTTAAATTGAAAAATTGACCTCTAGTTATTATTTTACCATGTCTAGCCAACCTGGCTGGCCATACACAATCAAACATATCAATGCCAAGTTCTATTAGTTCAATCATTCCCTTAATGTCACCTAATCCCATAACATATCGTAATTTATTTTCAGGCAAAAATGGGACAGTGTGTTTTACAATTTCAATTCTTTGTTCATTTGTTTCTCCAATTGCCAAACCACCAATAGCGTAACCGTCAAATTCTAAAGAAAGCATTTGCTTTGCTGAGATTTCTCTTAGATCTTTATTTAATCCTCCTTGAACAATACCAAATAAAGATTGAGTATTTTTGGTGTGAATTTCTCTTGCTTCGTTAGCCCATTTAAATGTTATATCTATAGCTTTTTTTTGATCTTCATAAGAAGAATCCACATTTATTAAATTATCTAATATCATTGCAATATCGCTATTTAAAGTGCTTTGGATTTCCATAGATAACTTAGGAGTCATTTTAAAACTTGAACCATCGTAAATGTTTTTAAATTCAATACCATCATCTTGAAGTTTATTTGGTATTGACCAACCTTGGAAACCACCTGAGTCAGTCAGAATTAAATTATCCCAATTCATAAATGTATGTAAACCGTTAAATTTACTAATAACTTCTAATCCGGGTCTTAAAAATAAGTGATATGTATTCCCAAGAATTATTGGTGATTTATTTAAATAATTGAGTGGTAGTGATTTAATTGAACCCCTAGTAGCAACAGGCATAAATATTGGTGTTGTAAATTGTTTTCCATTTATAGTAACTTTATTTACTCTTGCTAATTTATCTTTTGCAATAGTTTCTATTTCGTAATTATTCATTTATATCAAATAATACAGCGTCACCAAAACTTAAAAATTTCATTTTATTATTTAAAGCAAATTCATAAAGTTCTCTCCACTTATCGCCATAAATATTGTGAACTATAGACAATAAGCTGCTTTTAGGTGCATGAAAATTTGTAATTAGTTGATTTGCTAAGTTTAATTTTGTATTTGGCAGAATAAATAGATCAGTCTCTCCTACTAATTGATTATTTATAAAAGCAGATTCTATTGCTCTTAAAGAAGTTGTTCCTATACATAAAATATTTTTTTTTAATTTCTTATATTCTAAAATTTTAAAAAAATCAATTTCTGATATGTAATATTTTTCTGAATGAATTTTATGATCTTCTATATATTTTGTTGTTATAGGTTTGAATGTACCAAGGTTTACATCAAGATTTATAAAAACTATTTCATGTCCAATTTTTTTCAGTTTTTCAATCTTAGAATTTGAAAAGTGTAAACCTGCTGTTGGTGAGGCAACTGAAAAACCGCTGTTTGAAAACTGATTGTTATAGTATTTGTATTTACGATTTTCATCTTTTATGTATGGAGGAAGAGGTACTTTTCCATAATTTTCAATTAGATTTAATATATTTTCAGAAAATTTTACTTCAAAAAATTCAGAATTTAAATTTATAATTTCTGCATTGAAATATTTAAAAAAGTACTTCTTCCCTAATGTTTTTTTGTCTGTTGACTTAATTAAACACTTTGCTGTATATTTGCTAAGAATTTCTAATATAAAAAACTCAATTTTTCCTCCAGTAGATTTTTCATCAACTATTCTTACTTTCTGTACTCTTGATTTATTAAAAATTAAAAGAGAGTTAGACGGAATGAATTTTTCAATTTTTCGAAAAGGAATAATAGTATTATTTGAAGCTAGTAGTAATTTAGAATTTTCAGGTTTTATATATGGTTCTTGATTTATTGAGCTTTCAGGGAGATCATAGTTATAAAATTCAGTTTCATTTTGCATTATTTAACAATTTAATAAGTAATTCATAAGACATTGTAACTATTTCAGGTATACCGTCAGAGGACCTTCTAGTATTTCCTTCAGTTTTTTTTAATTTTTTCCAAAACAAAATTGTATTATTTGATCCGGATTTATTTATAGCTTTATCTAATGATTGATGTGCATTTAAATTTTGTCTTGATTTAGCTTCTATAAAGAATTCTTCATCTCCTACAAATAATTGAATATCTCCTAAATCGTTTGAACCACCTTCTGCAAATCTTTGTGCTTTAAAGTTTTCATTTTCATTTAATCGTTTAACAATATTTGTTTCATAAGTAGTACCCTGTTTTTTAGCTTTATTTACCATAATTAAATTTTACTTTTATTAATCAGAAAGTAACGTTTCTAAATCTTTTTCTTGAATATCAAAATTTGTATATACATCTTGAACATCATCTAGATCTTCTAATGCATCTATAAGTTTAGATATTTTTAAAAATTGATCTATCGATAAATTTATTGATGTTGTAGGAACATAAGCTATCTCTGAACTAGATGATACATAGTTATTTTGCAAAAATGCTTCATTTGCTTTTTTGAAATTTGTTGCAGAAAACTCAAAAGTAATTGATGAAGATTGTTCTATTATATCTTCTGCATCATTCAAGATAGCTAGATTGATTAATTCTTCACTTGAATGTTCAAATTGAAATACTGCCTTTCTTTCAAATAAATAACTAACACTTCCTGGAGTACCCATTGAACCACCATGTTTTGTTAGTGTCGCTTTAACATCAGATGAAGTTCTATTTTTATTATCTGTAAGACAATTTATTAAAATTGCAACACCAAATAAACCATAACCTTCATAACTTAACTCAAATAATTCGTCACTATCTAAATCACCATCAATTCGTTTTAACGCTCTTTCAATATTTTCATTTGGAACTGAATTAGATTTTGCTTTAGATATTGCTTGGTAAAGGGGTGCATTACTTGATGGATCAGTACCTCCGTTTCTTGCAGCTATTTCAATTGCTTTTACTAGTTTGGCAAATAACTTACCTCTTTTAGCATCATTAGCACCTTTTTTTCTTTTTATGGTTGACCATTTAGAATGTCCCGACATATTCACCACTTTTCAAATATTGTTTAAGCCATTCAATATAAAATGAGTCATTTGTTAGTTCTGGATGATAGGTTAACCCAACTACATTGTGTTGTTGTACTCCAACTACATCATTATTATGAAATGCAATAGGTTTAACGTTTTCAGTTAAAATACTTAAAATTTTAGGCGCTCTTATAAAGCAATATATATCTGAGTTATTTAAAAATTCTACGTCACCCTCAAATGACTGGTTTTGCCTTCCGTAAGCGTTTCTTTGAATCTTAATATCTAAATTTGGTATACATGTTTCTCCGTCAACTACTTCTTTAGCAAGTAAAATAGTTCCAGCGCAAGTTGTTAAAGTTGGTAGACCTTTTTTTATTACTTTATCGACTTCATTAAATAAGTTTTGTTCACGTTGTATAACTTTCATTGCTGTAGATTCACCACCAGGAATAATAAGAGAATCTATATTCTCTAAATCTTCAATTCTTTTTATAAGAACGTAATTAAAATTACAAATGTCTAAAGATTTACAATGGTCTAAGAAACTTCCTTGTAGAGCTAATACTCCAACTTTCAATTACCAACCTCTTTTAGCTAGCTTTTCTTCTTCTGTTAGTGTTTCTATATTTATACCCACCATAGGTTCGCCTAAGTTTTTTGATACTTCGACAAGCACTGATGGATTATTGAAATTTGTAGTTGCTAAAACTATAGCTTCTGCTCTTGCAGCTGGATCTCCACTTTTAAAAATTCCTGAACCAACGAAAACACCGTCGCAACCAAGCTGCATCATTAATGCAGCATCTGCAGGAGTTGCAATACCTCCAGCAGCAAAATTAACAACTGGAAGTTTTTTTAATGATTTAATTTCCTCTAAAACACTAAGTGGTGCTCCAAATTTTTTACTTAAAGAAACAAGCTCATGTTCATCACAATTAATAACTTCTTTCATCTCTTTAGTCACAGTTCTCATATGTCTAACTGCTTCAACTACATTTCCTGTTCCAGCTTCTCCCTTAGTTCGAATCATAGAAGCTCCTTCTGCGATTCTTCTAGTTGCTTCACCTAATCCTGTAGCACCACATACAAATGGAGTTTTAAAATCTTTTTTACTTATATGATTTGTTTCATCAGCAGGTGTTAGAACTTCTGATTCATCTATGAAATCTATTCCTAATTCTTGTAGCATCTGAGCTTCAACAAAGTGACCAATTCTCGCTTTAGCCATTACCGGAATAGAAACAGATTCCATTACTTCTTTAATAACACCAACTGAAGACATTCGAGCAACACCACCATTGGCTCGAATGTCTGCTGGAATTCTTTCAAGTGCCATTACAGCACATGCACCAGCTTTTTCGGCAATTATTGCTTGTTCAGCGTTGACAACATCCATAATTACGCCGCCCTTTAGCATTTCTGCTAAACCTTTTTTAACTTTTTCAGATGATTCAATTTTCATAATTTATATATTAATCTAAAAGAGTTTATATAGAGATTCGTACTTTTTCATATTTTTATCAAGATCATAATGGTTTAATTTACTATATTGTTTACGCCATAAAATATTTAAATCTTCATTGTTTAGTTTATTTAAAATATCAATTAAAGATTTTAAATTGTTATTTTTAAAATAAATTCCTGAATCTCCAAGTACAAATTTAGTGGATTCAATTTCTGACCCTACAACTAAACAACCGTTGTTTATAGCTTCAATTAATGTAATTCCAAAACTCTCAGATTTCTTATTTAAGGAAAGATAGATTCCTGATTTCTGTAATATTTTAATTTTTTCTTCCTCTGTAGGGTTACAATACATTTCAATATTTCTGTAATTTGTTTCATCATTAGTAATTGCTAAAAAATTGTAATCATTAAATAATTCACTTGATAACTTTTTAAAAAGTTTAAAGTTTTTTCTTTTTTCATTTCTTCCTATAAATAAATAAGACTTTGATTCATTAAAAGAGCATGATCGATTAATTTTTATAAAGTTAGGAATTAATGTTGAATTTCTATTAAGTGTGAGCGCATTGCTTAATGCTAAAGGGCTAACATGTGTGCTTATTGCATTGATTTGTCTAAAACGATACATAAACTTCATAACTTGTAAATAAAAATTTGAAAGAGATGCATGGTGTGTCGTAATATAATTCTTATTCTTTGGTAACTTCCAAAATACAATTGGTATAAATGGTTCATGAATATGAATTATATCTGCCCAATCTAGAGCATTCTTTAATAATTCTTTATCAGGGAAAAGAGCAACAGTTGAAATTGAGTTATTAAATCTAATTTTTAAAGTATTGCTAAAAACATAATCATTAGAATCTGGAGCAAAAAGTTTTACATCATAACCAGATTTAGAATCCAAATAATTCTTTATCAACCTAATTTGATTTTGTACACCACCATGAGATTTAAAGCTATAAGGTGATAAAAGTAATATCTTAGTATTCACTAGTCCACACTGGCTGTATTGAATGCCACTGATTTGGATCTAAAAGAATCAATTTTTCTAATTCTAGTGCTAAAACTTTTAACCCATGTTGAATACTTTGAGCTTCGTTATCGAAATTGGGAACAATAAAAGGTGTTCCAAAAATTAATTTATATTTATTTTTAAACTTCATAAATGTTGCAGGTAATATTGGGACTTGGGTTTTAAGCGAAAGTGCGATAGGACCTTTGGGAAAAGCAGCTAAATTGTTAAAAAATTCAACACCTATTCCACTCTTTCCTACATGCCTTTCTGAAAGTAGACAAACGTGATAACCAGAATTAATTTTATTAACAAGAGTTTCAAATGAGTTTTGTCCTTTTCCTCCTAAAATTATTTCACATCCTAAATTTTCTCTAAGTTTAGTAAACCAATTCAAAATATTTTTATCTTCTAAAGGTTCTGCAACAGCTAATAACTTGAGATTGAGCTCGTTACCAAATGGAATAGCAAACTCCCAATTTCCTAAATGAGGTAAAGATATAATAAATCCACTTTTGTTTTTGGTTAGCTTATCAACAACTTCCCTATTAACAATCTCTGTATTATTCAGTACGTGTTTGGAATGACCACTTTTAGTTAACCAAATAGTTTCCAGCCAATATTTAACATAATTTAATTTGACCTTAAAAACATTGTAATTATTAAGAAAGTCTTTTCTTTTGGATAATTTATAGTTTTGAATAGGAAAAAATAGATAGTAGAACAATGCAACTGGGTAAGAAATAATATATAAAGTATTTAATTTCTTATTTTTTAAAATATTATGTAAAAGTTTGATAATTTTAAATTTCATTTTAGATTCTTGTATAAGAAAATAAATCTTTGTAGCGCAGTTATCCAAGTTATAAAAGCAAATACATAAAAATATGCGAAATCTAAATTAAAAAACATAAATAAAACTGCAAAAATTACTCTTTCTGGTCTAGAAGCGATACCTTTTTTATTTTCTAATCCATATAATTCAGACTTAGCTCGCATATACGGTATTAGATTTGAGGATACAATAACAGAAATTACTGCTAAAACTTGAATATCAGATATAGTGTAATTTAATAGTATTACACTCCAAATAATCATTTCACCTAATCTATCTAATAACGAATCAAGAAGTGCTCCTTTTTGAGATGCTAAATTATAAGTTCTAGCATATGGACCATCTAAGCCATCTATCGCACTACCAATAAAAATTAATATTATTCCTATTGATCTTTTGTTTGTGTAAAAATAATAAGATCCAATTACTATTACAACTAATCCGATAATTGAAACAGTATTAGGCTTAAGATTTAGTAATCGTAAAAATTTTATAAAAGGTATTGCAAATTTTTCTGAGTAAGATTTTAAATATTTTTCAAGCATCTAGAGTTTCTGTAAAAGGATTATCTATATAGTTTCCATTAAATGCATCTATCTCTATTATTGTTCT